>BNJV01000313.1_pt1 | contig 264326 bp, 281 predicted proteins | sample 8540591 | NCBI WGS metagenome assembly BNJV01 (sample SAMD00202457, study PRJDB9452) | human saliva metagenome | host: Homo sapiens
ATATATACATATATATACCAAGACTTGATCTATGATAGCCCTAAAAACAATAGAGCCGCCCCCACACAACCGGGGACGGCTCTTATTGTATTTATTTAGATACTACGTTAATAGGTTCACCCTTAAAGAAGGCTTGTACATTGTCGCGAATGATACCTACCAAACGTTGACGTGTTTCTAGACCTTTCCAACCCATATGAGGTGTGATGATAACACTATCTAATGTATATAGAGGGCTATCCTCTGCTGGAGGTTCTACCTCTTGTACATCAAGGCCTGCACCTGCAATGCGTTTAGCCGCTAATGCTTCACAAGATCTGCTTCATTAATGAGAGGACCACGGCCAGTATTTACGATGACTGCACTAGTTTTCATTTTGCTGATAGCTTCTTTATTAATCATGTACTTAGTTTGTTCATTCAATGGGCAATGCAATGTAATATAATCACTATTTTCAAGTAATTCATCAAGACTTACATAACGAATGCCATCTCCATCAGCCTTTGGTGTGCGCGTATGAACCAAGATATTCATACCCAGTGCTTTTGCTACTTTGATAACTTCCATACCGATGTGACCAGCACCAACAACGCCTAATGTTTTACCATTCACTTCTGTGTGGCTCACTTGTAAATATTTTGTAAAATTACTGCGATCTCCTTTAGCGAGCATGCTGATTTGTTTCTGCATGGTAGATGCAAAATTGAGGATCATCATGATTACCGTATGTGCCACACGTTCAGTACTGTACGCTGGAATGTTGCACACAGTGATGCCTCTTTCCTTTGCTGCATTAAGGTCGATATTATTATATCCTGTTCCCGCTTCTACGATGAGTTTTACAGTATCTGGGAATTGTGAAAGTAACTCAGCATTAACAGGAAGCTCTTTTGTTACTACTACACGAGCACCTTGGATACGCTCAATAAGCTCTTCATTTGTACTATTATCATAGACCTGTACATCATTAGATAATATGGAGAAATCTAATGCATGGTCATAATTCATTTTACCTGCGTTTACTACTACTACACGTTCGCTCATAAGAACCTCCTACATAGATGCTATATTATATATTTATAAATTCCAAACCTACAAGTAATCTGGCTATGTTCACGATGTTAGATGACTACAATTTTGTCTAAATCATTCATAATCAATCTATTAGCTAGAAAAAAAGCATATATCATACTCTACTATAAATTATACTATTATTTATATAAATTTATACTATTAATATCACAGCTAACAATATTAATTAGTATACTTTCACAATTATTGTATATAATATATGCAGAAAAGCTATAAAAATTCAAAAATAATACCAATATTTCTGTATAAAACTTTCACAAAAGTATTGTTTAATTCCCTAAAAGTTATACAATAAGATTAATATTATATAGAATTGAGGAATACCATGAGACCTACCTATTTGACCATAAATACAAGTCTCGTTCGCGAGAATTTGCGCAAAATTAAAGATAGTTTACCGGAATGGAGCACATCCACCGCTGTTATCAAGGCCAATGGCTATGGCCACGGCAGCGTTATGATGGGCCGTATTGCCGTTGAGGAAGGTTATGAATCCTTAGCCGTTGCCATTCCTGAAGAGTCAGTTCCACTTCGCAACGCAGGATTATGGTACCAATCTACCTACTAGGTCTCACACGGCCACAATCTTTTGAGCTTGTAGCAGACACGAATTCCATCCCTGCCGTATGCGAATCTACCGATTTAGATGCCCTCGATAAAGTAGCGGAAAACCACGATATGATTATTCGCGTTGCTGTCGCTGTCGATACAGGCATGCATCGTATTGGTATCAAGCCTGAAGATGCTATTGAGTTTATCAAACGCGTTGAGTCCTACGAAAATCTTGAGGTAGACGGTTTCTTCTCTCATATGAGTAACGCCGATGCGGCGGATCAAAGCCACGCTCATGGACAGGCGCAGAAATTTCACAAAATGGTCGATGAAATCCGTGCATTTAGACCTGATGCGGACTATCGCTTCTCTCTTGCCAATAGTGCTGGCTTATTATCCGTAAAAGACAGCTTATTTACTGATGCCCGTCCTGGCATTATTCAATACGGCATTATGCCATCCCTTGATGTGCCAAATCGATTAGGGTTAAAACCGGTCCTCTCCTTCCATAGCGAAGTAGTACATGTACAGCGACTAGAAGCAAGGTGAAGGTATCGGTTATGGTTCTACCTATGTAACACCTGAACCAATGACGATTGCTACCATTCCTGTAGGCTATGCAGATGGATACCCTCGTAGCTTATCCAACCGCGGTACAGTCCTCATTCATGGCACACGTTGTCCTGTAGTGGGTCGCATCTGTATGGACCAATTCATGGTGGCCGTTCCAGATACGATTACTGTACAACCAGGTGACAAGGTTGTGCTCCTAGGTTCTCAAGGTCATGAAAGCATCTCTGCACTCGAGATTGCTGCTCTTGCATCTACAATTCCTTATGAAATCTTTTGTGGTTTCTCAGAACGCGTGCCTCGACAATACATATAAAAAGCTAACTATTGTTACTAATAGTAAATGCTCCATATACCAAAAGCGCAGATATGCATTGTATCTGCGCTTTTTCAATTTTTACTATGTATTTTCCTTATATGGTACATCTTTATATTGAATGGACATAGAAAAAGCCCGTAATACATGCAGCGGTCTACATGTATTACGGGCTTTCCTGCTCTCCTATACCTAGCGTACTGTAAAGCAGTTACGTTCTTATTGTGAGAGAGAGTATTATATACCAAGTATATAATCTTATGATTGGGAGGGAACCACAATGCATAAGGGGCCCTCTGAACGACAGACGGCATAGGAGAGAGTCAATGTTTGTCTATCCAATCCAGAGGGCTTCGTGTGTGTAATTGTTTATTGTGTGTGTAAGTGTATTGTGTATGTGTGTATAGTATTATGTGTTTAGTGTTCGTGTATTAAAGGGGTTTGCTTTACAGTAGGATAGGCTTAGGATTAGCTTATTTTACGGCCATACCTGTTTTAGCATCCAATGCGATGGATACAGGTTTGTTTTGTGCATCATGGAACTCTACAGTATATATAGGTTTACCATTTTGGTTCACTACAGACCAAGAGTTAATACCAGTTGCTACATTACCAGTTTGTGCGAAGGCTGCATTGATCGCCACATGTGGAGGTAACACAGTACCAGCATCAATAGCACTAGCTTCCATAGATGCATCATATGCTTTAGGAGTACCTTCAGTTACATTACCAGTTGCCACATCTAGAGTCATGGAATGGGCGCCACTAGCATTGAAACCGTCTACTTCATAAATAGCAGTTTTGTCGGCAGCTTTGAAGGATACTTTAGTAATCTTAGAGTCGCCATATTTATTTTTCAAATTGATCGATTAAATAATTCGCACCAATTACGAAAAATACTATTTTTGATCGACTACGCCCTGCTTGCTTACTTGTTGTGCTAGGTTGTGATTTTTCCACTTTTAGAGTTTTTCCTCTTTAGTAGTTTCTTTTTTTGTCAGCTTTTTTTATCTGCTTTTTACTTCTTTAGTTTTCTTTTTACAGCTTTATCAGCTTTAACTGCTTTGTCAGCTTTTAACTGCTTTGTCAGCTTTTACTTTAGGCGCTTTGTGTGCTTGCGCTTTTTTTAGTATTTTTTTCGTCTTTATTAGCTTCTACTTTTTTTATCTGTCTGCACGTACTACTTTAGCTTCGCTAGGAGCTTTTGCTACTGCTTTGCAGTTTCAATTGTAGGAGTTCTTTGCTGCTGGATTAGTCTGCTGGAACTACAGTGTCTTGAGCAACTGGAGCTTTTACATCTTGAGTTGCTGTTGGAACTGGTGTAGTATCTTTAGCTGCTGGTGTAGCTGGAGTCACTTCAACTTTAGCTGCTGTAGGTACTACTTTAGATGTTGTAGGAGCTACTTCTGCTTTAGCTGCTACTGGAGCTACTTCTGTTTTAGCTGCTGGAGTCACTTGAATGGTAGGAACTACTTGATGAGTAGCAGGTTCTGCGACAGGAGCTGTAGTAGCTGCTACCTCTTGAGTTACAGGAACTGGTGTTGCTTGTTCAGCTGCTGTTACTGCTACAGTAGCACCAAATACGCCAGCTACTGCTAAAGCAATACTGCTTTTCAAAATAGATTTTTTCATAATATCCTCCTTGATAATTCATATATATGCAATCTTACGCATGTATATTTCAACCAACTCGGTGTCATCGTTATAGTTCCAAAACATATATCTAGCGTGGACTGTAGATATATAGTCTGGAAACTCCCGATATATTTGAGTTCTGTCTTTTGACTGGACACATATTATCGATAATCTATGAAATAAAAATGTAGAACTCACCGGTCTAGCTTATTTTTGGGGTGAGAATAAAATGAATTTATATGTAATTTCAATGAATTTCTATAGTAGTCGATTTACAACTAAGTATTCTATGAACTAACTCTAAAAAGCCATTTTTTCCCATAAATAAAGGAACAGAAGACACTCATTGTAATTCTCATAATGTAAATATCCCCTTTCATGAGCAAATGTTCACAAAAAAACTCCTTAAAACTATCCTTTTCTACAAAAAAAGATAATTTTTAAGGAGTTTAATCTTATATTTAAGATAATAAGCCTTCTACTATTAAGTTATATTTACTAGTCACCATAGTTTAGTCATCAAATTTAACAGACAACAACGTACCATTCATAGCATCAATACGTACATTGACCTCTTTGTCACCTTCTGTACCGAAGCTAACTTTGTATACTATTTTACCTTTATCATATTGTACAGACCACGCATTAAGGCTTGTCGCTTTGCCTTGTGTTTGAGCATAAGCAAAGTTGACTACCGCTGCTGGCGGTAAGATTTCACGAGGATCAAAGGATTTTTTCTTTAAGGATTTATGGAAGTCACCTTCACGTTTTTCAAAGATTTGATTTGTTGCATAGATATAAGTGAGCTCATATTTGCCACTTTCATCAAAACCTTCTACATCATATCTAATTTGTCCACCATCCGCATCAAAAGTGATTTCAGTGATAGCTGCATTTGGATGATTTTGAATAAATGCATTCAATAAACCATTTGCCCCTACAATCGCTGCATGGTTTCCATCAACAACTGCAATAGTTGGTTCTACTGCTACTAAAGGCGCCGCACTTGCATTTGGCATACCAAACACTGCTGCCAAGGCTAATACAAGGCTACCTTTTATAAATAAGGATTTCATAGGCTCCTCCATCTCTCAAACAGGACCATAGTGTATATATACAATTATACACTAAATCGATACGATTTATTAATCTTTATTTATAATATTAATGCATAGACCACTGCCCTATGATACAATGCACGTAGAATATTTTTTACTACAAGTGAGACCATTATGATTTCAATATATCCTACTATATATCACACATTTCAATGCAAAGCAGATCGATGTGAAAATACATGCTGCCAACTGTGGACCATCGACATTGACGAGACCACTGCTGAACGCTATCATGCCATGACAGGACCTCTTGGTGAAAGCTTACGACAAGCCATCACTGTCGATGACGAAGGTAGCCATTTCGTGTTTTCTAAAGAACAACCTATGTGTCCGTTACTCAATGAAAATGGCCTCTGTAAGGTGGTGCTCGAACTAGGTGAAGAAGGCCTATGCGATACATGTCACATGCATCCACGATTTTATAAATATATTGAGGACCTCGAGCTATGTGGGGTTGGTTTATCCTGTGAAGCATCGGTAGAAATGCTAGCAGAAGACATGCAGTCTAATCAAGTAATCTTTACTATTGAAGACGATAACGGCGAATTTAGTCCTCATGAACGTTTAACTATTCAGAATATATTTGAACTATTAGCCTTTGATATAGATCCAGCACTATTTCAATATATTCCATCCCCTGACGCACAGTATTATACAAGACTATTAGATCTATATGGTACAACAGAGCCTATCGATGAAGAATGGACTGCACAAATCAGTGCATTATCTCATGATATAGATAAACTCATTACCTCTGTTCAAACCTATGTTGCCACTCACGATATGAGCCTATTCAACAAGGTATTCCAATACATCTTATATCGTCAAATCGATATGCTAGCAGATTATTCTTTAGAAGCCATCCTTTCCTATGCTAAGGATGGCGTGGAATACATACTTATGACAAGTGCCCTCGAAGGCTCTCCACTTAAACAAGTGGCAAGATGGTCCCAACAAATCGAATACGACGAAGACAATGTAGAACTGCTATTACAACATTACGAAGCAACAAAAAACCTCCTAGTATAAACTAGGAGGTTTTCATATAGTTACGCAAACAGTATGCGCATAATCCAGTTATATAAGAGATTTATAATAAATAATACCACATAAACAGCCCCTACTGTAAGAGGCTCTACTTTCATAATACGAGATAAAAGCATAACGGCCACATAGATAACGGCACAAACATAGGCTAGTGCTAAAGGAACTAATAGGATCATCAAAAATGGCGTAATATAAATGCAAATAATAGATACCAAAATTAATGCTAATCCCAGTGCGCCTGTATAGCCTTCCACATAAGCAGTGCCCATTAGTACTTGCTTGAAATCAAACTCACGCTCTAAAAGAACGCTCAGTAATTTCCAAAGTATAAAGCTACCAACAAACCAATATATACCAAGACCTAAAATCTCTCTCAATATAGAAAATATGCCATATACAGCAGGAATAAAGCCAAATAAAAAACCTCCAAAGGTCATGGCCAAAGGTAACAGAACAATACCTAAAGCAAAGCCTAAAATATGAGTGGCACACCAACCAGCAAGGCCAGCTTTAATACCCTTTTCTAAGGTACCAAACCAGAAGATTTCATCTATTCCCTTCTTCGGTGAACGCACCAGCAGGGATATTTCTCGTAAAAATGTCGTATCCATAACTAACTCCGCTCTCAACTATACTATAAATTTTATTATATCATAAATTCCAAGATTTAAATTATATATAATTAATTTTTAATATAAATTAAACGATAAAAAAACCACAAGACTTTCATCTTGCGGTTATACTTGATTTTACGACTTATATTATTTAACTAATGTATGTACAAAGCGGATCCATTGAGACAATACCGATACTGATAGCAAAGCCACAACAAACATAACAATATATGTTTTAACAATTCCTAGATTAACATAGCGGCGCATGAGTTGTGCCCCAATAAAAACAGCGTAATACTGACTAAACATGGTAACAAGATAGGCCATATCACCTACGTATTTTGGTATAGATAGATAGAATAATATAAGACCCACGATATGAACCAATACTAATACTACGGTACGGAGTGCATTCGTATAGGCTAAGCCATAAATATAGTTCCGCATTACTCCCTTATAGGTACCTGTGCCTCCTAACAATATAAGTAATCGCCAGATAACGAAAGCTCCTAGGATAATCTGAAAAATTAAAAACGATGCATTCCCGAAAGCACTCACTATATCAAAATGTGTTAACCCTGTCATCCGTTTTATGCCTAATGCGGGAGATACGGCTTTCACTATCAAAGGCAACGCATAAGTCATTACATATAATACAACCGTAGATGTTATGAGATTTAATAGCGCGACCATAGGATCCATTTCTAATAATATTTTGAAAGGATTGTTCACTTAATTTCGTAAATAAATGCAATATATCCTTATACCAAGTCATAATGCTCCTTATCTGTTATCAAGTTAATGTATATAGCACTTCACACAACAAAGCCACTAGAATGGCAAGCAACATAATGCTTAGACCTTCATAAGCACTACCATCAATACAAGCCCCTGCAATACGTCCCATGGTCTGTAGTAACAATACAGTACTAAGAATGCATAATACAATCATACAAAAACCAATAATAGCTTGTAGCAGAATTGGTATGGTCGTAAGAATCAACATAATACCTGCCGTAAGAGTGATCATAGCTACTACTAATTGAGCAAAGGCCATCATATGTAAAACCCCAGTGACTACGCCGCGGATATAGAACTTACGTTTTTGTATTATCGCATAGCCTATAACAATGCCAGACACGAGGGCCGCTTTTAAAATTACCCATGCAAACCGACCGATATTCCAAAACTCACGCGGTTTACTCAAGTGTTCAAAAAAGACTTGTATCTCATGTTGACCTACGGGAAGAGAAAACATTTGCCACTTCACTAATAGTGATGAGTTGCGTATCAAAGCACGTATAGCATCTAAATATACACTTTCACCGACGATGGTAAATTGATAGCATATGAGCGTCAATACGAGCATCCAAGCAAGCTGTCCATAGGTAACATCATAGTGGTACATTCGTGGATTTTTTTCTTCAATGGGGTTTAATAAGCGATATACGAACTCTACTAAACCTGCCATCATACCTCTCACCACCTTTTACTCAACAAGAATAGCACCATTCCATATAGAATGATGCAGCACACAACACAAGATTACGAATTTCTAACAATAATTTTATTTTTAATTCATACTCTGTTCATTATTATAGCACAAAAGCAAGGTATAATCATACCTTGCTTTCATATTTTTCATGCTATGTAATTATCTAGATGTAGCAAGCATAACCATGCCTACCAATATGCCAATAAAGGCCACAGGAATTAAAGATGCCAAAATTCCAATACCAAAAGTCGCAAGTCGCCCCTTTTCAATTTGACGTCCCATAAGTGATAAGCTGACCCACAAAAACCAAATAAAAGTGCCTAGATTGACGATTTGGAAAAAATAATTAAATATGGTTAATCCAAGCGTTGATGATGCCTCATAAAAGCCTAATCCCTTTGCTACGATAATCAACACAATCTCAAGGAGTCCTATCATTATTGATAGAAACTGAGTATATGCACTTTGATACCAACAGATTTTTAAAACAGATTCGTAATTAGTATGGGCCCCAAACTTATTAGCTACCTGACTAAAAATAACAGAATAAATTGCTAAAACAAAAAACGTACCTATCAAACCAAGCGTTAAGGACATTACACCTTGACCAGCAAATCGGCCTATAACACTACCCAGTTTCACTATATGAGCACCAAACACATAAGCCAATAGCAACTCTGTAATAGCAGAAAATACTAAAGTTATCGCAACCATGGCTACCGTTGCAGCAAAACCGCGTTGAATTGTACCAAATTCAACAATCTCTGGAATGCCACGTTTAAAAGGCTCTCTAATCAAAGCCCAAAAATCTAAATACCATTTTCGTTCCATATGTTCCCCTCCAAAACATCTAAAGCACATATATTTCTATCATTGTATCATAATACACTTTTTAAATTAAATATAAATTCATTATAAATTATCCAAATAAATATAGTAATAAAAAAAGTTGATAGACACCTATTAGCATCTATCAACATTTCTATTACATATGTATTTAAAGAGACATGGACAATATAATACCGCCAGCACCAAAGATGAAAGATACTATATAAAAGGAAATCCCAGTGATCCAAGGACTTAATCCAAATTGCTTAGACATAAGCTGAGCCATAACAAAGACGTTAAAGAGCTCTATCGTACTTAATCCGCCCGCCCCACCTCGAATTTGTAAGTTTAATAAGAGATAAATAGGTGCAGCAAAAAGCACAAAAATTAAATGAATCCAACCAGCAATACAAGTATTCAAAAGCATGTCTGCCACTAGTTGCTTATATGTAACCTGCCCCTTAAAGACCTTAAAAATACCATATAAAATACCAGAAGATACAAGAACAAATGCTACAATTCCAAGTACATATCCTACAAGAGGAACTGCTTCAAGTTCTATAGGGCCTATAGCCTCCCAAATAAATGTTTTAAAAAATGGGCTTTTGGAGAAAATTAGCGATAATATATGTAACCCCAAGTCAGTTATGATTGCTGATATAACAGCTAATAATAACATATTCTTAATAGTGATCAAATGCATCCATTTTTCTATATAAGGACCAAACAAACCATTCATAATACTATACCTTATAAATCCTCACTCTTAAATAATTGATAGCCTTCAAAATAATAACTATAGTCAAGGCCTTTCATAAATAATTCTCGATTATTGATATCACTCGTAAGTGCTTTAGCAAGAATAGCTTTTATTTCTAAGTCATTTACTGGACTTCGTTCCATAGCAGACAAATATTGCTCTTTATCAACCTGACTCCAATCGATGGTCTTTTGTAATTCTGTACACAACATATGATCAAGCCATAATCGCATGCTACGACCATTACCTTCTCTAAAAGGATGAGCGACATTCATTTCAACATACTTTTCTACAATTTCTTCAAAAGTAGATTGCGGCATATCTTCAATAGTTTTAACCGCTTCAGCAAGATACATGACAGGAACAAAGCGGAAATTTCCTTTTGCAATATTCACAGTCCGCAATGTACCAGCAAAATCATATATATCTTGAAATAATATAGTATGTATTTTTTGCAAGGTAGTCCACGTACCACTAGGCATATCATTAAGTAAGTTTTTTTCAAACAATGTTGTTGCCGCTTTTTTACTTATTCGTTCTTCTTCTCTAGCCAATGTTGGGGAATCGGCAATCCCCAATCTATTAGTGATAACCATGTTGGACCTCCTTTTTTTATTTATTTTTCATTATATATTATACTATAGGAACAAAAAAATTATAGTTATTACAACTTTAAATATTACGAGCAATGAATAGAACTAAAAAAAGCGACTCAACAAGGGTCGCTTTTTCGTTCATCTTATTTCAAAGATGCTTGCAATTTTTTTGTAAGGTTTTTCATCCATACGTTCTAAGTATGTTTTATTATCTTCGTTACTTTCGATTGTGTAAATAGTTTCTACCTTAGCACCAACTTCGCTTGCCAACGTTTTAGAAACTTCTGGGCTAGCCATTTCTTCTGCAAAGATAGTAGTAATATTGTTTTCTTTACAATATTTGATGAGTTCAGCCAATTGAGCCGCATTTGGTTCACCTTCGGCAAATACATCTTCTACACTATTTTGTTCTAACCCAAAGTCACGGCATAAGTACGCAAATGCTGCATGACCAGTAACGAAGTTTTTATGAGGAGCTTTAGCGAATTGATCTTCATATTTTTTGATCATCGCATCTAATTTAGCAACATATTCATTATAGTTCTTTTTCATAGTAATCTTTGTTTGCTGGGTCAGCTTTTACAAAAGCATCCTTGATGTTTTTCACTTCAATTTTCGCATTTTTCAAAGATAACCATGCATGAGGATCTTCTGCACCATGTTCTTTAATTTCTTCAGGATCAGTATTTTTGATAGCTTCTACGCCATCTGTAGCAACAACAGTGATGAGCTTGCTATTTTTTTAGTGCATCAATCGCTTGTTGTGCCCAAGGTTCCATACCAAAACCGTTGTACACGAATACTTGAGCTGTTGCCAATTGTTTCATATTTTCAGGTTTCAACTCGAAATCATGTGGCTCTACGCCATCTGGAATAATGGTAGATACCTCTACCTTGTCACCACCAATAGCTTTTGCGAATTCAGCCATGGCATTAAAACTTGTTACCACTTGGATCTTCTTACCTGCTTGTTCCTTTGGTGCATCATTGCCACAGCCTGCAAATAAAGGCAGCCATCATGATCCCTATCATTAACAAAACCAGCTTCTTGACCATCGTAGTCCTCCTTTGTGAAATCCTGATCGCTATGCTTTCATAGAATAGTAACCATTCTTTAGTTGCAGTTGCGACTCAGTTGCATTTGTAATATAGTTATAGTATAAACTTACTCAAGATTTTGTCAATTAGAAAAGTGGTTTTTTTATATGTTATCCATAGAACATCTTTATTTTTTTCCTACCAAGGTCAGCCACCTTATGTGTTGAATGACCTTAACTTACATATTCACAGTGGTGATTATATATCCATTGTTGGGGATAATGGGTGTGGTAAAAGCACCTTGCTACGCCTCATTTTAGGATTCCTTACACCTGTAAAAGGCTCTATCAAACGAGATACGAACAACATTCGCTACGTGTCTCAGAAGAATGATTTTTCTCATGCAGGCTTCCCTATTACGGTAAAAGAAATCCTCGATTCCTACCGTAAATTACTAAAGATTAAAGATAAGCATGAAGTAGATCGCGTATTAGAGCTTACCAATATGACGGCGTTCAAAGACCGTTTAATCAGTAAACTGTCAGGTGGTCAAGCGCAACGCGTATCTATCGCGCGTGCCCTCATCGGCAGCCCTGACCTCATCATACTCGATGAACCATCTACTGGTATCGACCGGAAAAGCCAAGAAGGCATCTACGCCCTTTTGCGCGAGTTAAACCAAGTACACCACATTACAATTATCTCCGTAGAACATAACCTTGAAATGGCCCTAGCCAATTCAACTAATATCTACCACATCGCAAATGGCCAAGGTCACCTTTGCTCTCCTGAACAATACGCTAGTGAAATCATGCACAGCACAGGGCGCAATCCTATGGATCACGAAATTGTGCTTGCTTTACAGATGTAACACCTCAGGCTCAGGCTCAGGCTCAGGCTCAGGCCGATGATACTACAACTAAGGAGGTGCACCATGTTTAATTATGATTTCATGCAAAATGCCTTCTTCGTAGCCATCTGCATTTCTCTACTCTGTCCATGCATCGGTATTTTCATGGTTCTACGCCGTTCTAGTATGATTGGCGATACCATGAGCCATGCATCGCTAGCAGGTATTACATTAGGCTTATTAACAAATACCAATCCTATCTTAGGAGCATTCATCTTTACCGCTATCTGCGGTGCCCTCATCGAGTTCTTGCGAAAATACTTCTCCCACCATCTCGATTTGATCCTAACCATCATCTTGTCACTTAGTATTGGTACCGCTATTACCCTTATTAGTTCAGGCAAGTTGAAAGCTAATGCTAATGTGTTCTTCTTCGGTAGCATCTTGACTGTAAACACAACAGATATGATTAGCATTGCAGCCCTAACTATTCTATCTGTTTTAACCTTATATTTCTTATATAACTCACTCCTCTACATCGCCTATGATGAAGAGGCCGCGCGCGTAGCAGGTGTTAAGGTTGATTTTATCAATTATATCTTTGCTATCTTAATGGCTGCAGCCGTATCCATTTCTATTAAAATCGTCGGCGTTCTCGTATTAAGTGCTATGATTGCCTTACCTGTAGCATCGGCATTACAATTAGAAAAAGGATTTAGGACCACATTACTCTGTTCTATTGGATTTAGTTTGCTAGCCATGGTCATCGGCCTATTCGGATCCTATTATCTCAACGTAGCTCCAGGTGGTTTTGTATCTCTTACATCGGTTGCAATACTACTCGTAGTATTAGTTATCAAAAACATCAGAACCATCCTACGCCGTATGCAATTTAGCAAGTAAACAAAGATAATCATCAATATATAGATAGCTATTCTATTAGCAAAATAAGACAGCTATCCTGTGCAAAAATAAATTATCTACTTATACTTGTGTAGCATATTTAGTATTAAAACAGAATCAAAAAGAGCGTTATGAATACAACAAATTGGCCTGAAGGCATAAAAAAGACCAAACAGCGCGAAGCCATTTGGTCAGTATTAACAACTACAGATAAACCGATTACTGCTATGGAAATCGCAGAGCGATTAGGCGATGGTAGCACCACATGGATGTCTACCATCTACCGTACGCTTGAATTATTAGAAACAAAAGATATTGTTACCCGTACAACACTCATGGGCAGCGATATGGCATATTATGAGATAACTCCTCATACGCATCGTCACTATGCAGTATGTACTAAATGTGGGGCCATGATTCCTCTTCACACCTGTCCTGTCGTAGAAATGCCACAGGAACTAACAGATGCAGGCTTTACGGTGACAGAACATCATCTAGAAATTGCGGGGATCTGTAAAAACTGCAAGAATAAAGGCTAGTAAAAATCTATAAGTAAATGCAAGAAAAAGGACGTAACTTTAAGAGTTACGTCCTTTTGTAATTTTATTATCTTTTGTATTAGCCTTAATTAGCTTTCACCATTACAACATCAATGGAGCTACTACAAAGCCAAGTGCTACTGAAATAGCGATGGCAAGTACGCCAGGGATAAAGAACGGATGGTTAAATACAAGCTTACCGATTCGTGTTGAGCCGGTATCGTCCATTTGTACAGCCCCCAAGAGTGTTGGGTATGTAGGCAATACAAAAAGTGCAGATACGGCTGCGAAGGATGCGATAATAATGTATACGGATCCTGGGTTTTCTGGAGTAATACCGAGAGCTAGAATTACAGCTGGTACCAACGCTTGCGTAGTCGCCGCTTTGGCTATACAACAATGTACTAGCAAAGAAGAAGGCTACAGCTAATAGGAATGGATATGCTGTTACCAAGCTAGATGCAAGAGCTTTAATTTCAGGAATATGACCTTTTACGAAAGTATCGCCCAACCATGCTACGCCTAGTACGCAGACACATGCGGATAAACCGGATTTAAATGTGCTTGTATTAACAAGTTGTGCTGTATCAATCTTACAGAAGAATGTAATAGCCGCTGCAATTACCATCATGAAACCAACGATGGCATCATTTCGACCGAAAATAACTGGTTTAATAAGACCAATGTTCTTGGAGATAGCAGTTGCATAGAATACGATACAAATAATACCAATCAAGAAAATCAATACAGAAGTTTTTGCACCTGGTTTCAAGTGAAAATCAGCACTCTTTTCACGAGGTGGAGCCACATGACCTGCTGCCAAACGTTCTTGGTAAACTGGATCGGAAGACAATTCATTATTTGCAAAGGTAGACATGATAAATGCCGTAATCATAACCGCTACGAATGTTGTAGAAATACAGATGGCAAGCAATGTTGGATAGTTTACACCATATGGTTCAAGGAAACCACTCATAGCAACTACTGCTGCAGATACTGGGCTCGCTGTAATACCAATTTGGCTTGCTACAACGGCAATGGATAATGGTACAGATGGCTTAATATTTTCACTTTTTGCCACCTCTACAATTACAGGAATCATAGAAAATGCTGTATGACCTGTACCAGCCAATAGCGTTAAGAAATACGTAACTGTTGGTGCTAAGTAGTTGATATGCTTAGGATTTTTACGCAAAATACCTTCTGCAATACGCACCAAATAATCGAGACCGCCAGCGAGTTGTAAAGCACAAATAGCAGCGATAGCAGACATGATGATGAGGATTACATCCCAAGGAATCTGCCCTGGGAACATCCCCATGCCGAGGCTTAACAACACTACACCAAAGGTCGCCAGCGTAACCGATGCCCATACCACCCTAGACGAACGCCGAGGAAGATGGCACCAAATAAAATAATAACTTGCATAATTACATAAATGTCCATACGATGACCTCCTTTATACGTATATAGTATCATAGATATGCAAAAATATCATCGAATTTTCACAATGTATAGTCTATAGTTTAAAGACTTAACGAAACATTATCCGCTAAACATATAAAAAGCTATATATGCCGACGACTCTAGAACCGTAGAATCATGACATATATAGCTTTTACGTTTACCTTAAATCTTTATAAAATACTTAGCCGTAAATTGTTATAGAATTATTGGTCGTAAGTCTTCGAGGATTCCCTCTTCTTCAGTAGCGCGTTGGATACTTTCACCAACAATGCGAACCATATCCTCTAATTGTTCCACAGTGGACGCCAATGGCGGCATGAGGATTACCACATCACCGATTGGACGGCAGATGAGGCCTTGTTCACGAGCAAGGATGGCCACTTTAGCCCCTACCGCATCATTTGGACGATACGCCTCATGAGTAGCCACATCTTTTTCAAGTTCAATCCCTACGATGAGGCCTCGTTGACGAACCTCTTTAACATGTTTCAAGTTTCAATTGGCTTCAATGCATTGGTGAAAGCCTCGATTTTCTTAGGTAATCCTTCGATAACCTTTTCATCGCGGAATACTTGTAAAGAAGCTAGTGCGACGGCACAAGCCAAGGCATTCCCTGTATAGGAGTGGCCATGGTAGAAGGTTTTCTTTTCTTCAAATGTACCGAGGAAGGCATCGAATACACGTTGTGTCGTCAATGTAGCAGCGAGAGGCATATAACCTCCAGTAATACCTTTGGACAAGGTCATGAAGTCTGGCGCTACCCCTTCGTGTTCACAGGCAAAGAATTTACCTGTACGACCAAAGCCTGTGGCTACTTCATCGACAATGAGGAATACGTCATGTTTCGTGGTTAATTCACGAACCCGTTTCAAATAGCCATGAGGCATAACAAGCATACCTGCTGCAGCTTGTACTAATGGTTCCATAACGAGAGCTGTGATTTCATCGCCCTCTTCGTTGAGGATGCGTTCTAATTCGGCCAAAGACTCTTCAAAGGCTTTTTCTCGATCAGCTACATCGCGATATACACCAGGGCTTGGCAATGTCAAAGGTTTGAATAATAAATTATGGAATACTTGGTGGAATAATTGAATACCACCTACAGATACGGTGCCTAATGTATCCCCGTGATAGCCTGCATTAAGGGCAATGAACTTAGTTTTCTTTGTTTGTCCTACAAGTTGGCGATATTGGTAGGCCATCTTGATAGCAACTTCAATAGCCGTACTGCCATCATCGGATAAGAATACTTTATTTAAGCCTTCTGGCGCGAGCTCTACCAATTCTTTACACAACTGTGCAGATGGCGGGCTTACAAGACCGAGCAATGTGCTATGAGCAATCTTATCCACTTGTTCCTTCAAGGCTTGGTTTAATACAGGATGATTGTGTCCATGAATATTAACCCATAAGGAGGACACGCCGTCATAATACTTTTTACCGTTCTCATCGATGAGGTATACCCCCTCACCACGTTCGATTACTACTGGTTCTTGTGCTAACCAATCTTGCATTTGTGTAAATGGATGCCATACAAACTCATGATCCCATTGTCGCTGCTTGTGAAAGCTGTTTCTCTGCCATTTTGTCACCTCATACGTACAATTTTACAAACTATAACTCTCAATACCTATAATACTCAATTACTATAACAGTCTATTACCATAAATAATTAGTCTAAATTAAATTACAATATCTAACTACTATATACCTAGTATTGTATTCCATACCTTCTTAGAGTCCACAAAGGACCGAGCCCAACCAAGCTGAACCTTTTTGAATATCTGGGCCTTGGTATGGCGGCACAACAGCTACTACAGGAATACCTGTATATCGTTCCATATCTTCTACATTTGTTTTTTTAACAAGAACGGATCACTGCTGTTGTATCATTTACGATGATGGCTTTCACCTTAATACCATGCATCTTCGCGTATTCACAGGTCAAAAATCGCACGGTTAATGGAGCCTAGACGTCCATCAGCTACAACGATAGCTGGTAATTTAATATCTTTCATTAAATCCGTGAATGTTTTTATCGCCGTAAAGAGGTGTTGTAATACCACCAGCGCCTTCTACAAAGGTTAGATCATAGCGTTTAACAACATCTAATGTATGAGCTACTACACCATCATAATCGATTTCTATACCAGATAACTCTGCTGCAAGACGGGGAGAAAAATCACCAGCGATAGCATATGGGTTAACCTCATGACGACGAGATTCAGGAATACCTGCGCAACGCATTAAATGCGTAGCATCCTTGCTTTCAAGGCCAACATTATAATTATCCTCATCCATCGTTACACATTCAGGAAAAGGTACCGCACTAGAGGACACTGGTTTAACCATACCAACCGCAAAACCATCATCTACAGCCATGGCCCCTAACAGCCCTGTCACAAACGTCTTGCCTACATCTGTATCTGTACCAATTATAGAAATACCTAACTGCTTCATACATGTCTCCTCTCAGCGATACTTAACGCCGCATAGGTTAACTAATTTATGTGAGTAAGTTTACAATCTAATTACAATATACAGCCAAACAGAATATATAGTCAACCTATTATTACGCTTAAGGTTAACCATGATAGGACTATATGGGGCCCCAATACATCAGTGGGAGCTAAATTAAAAATCACAGAACCTAGCTCATCGCTCCATAGTAAACTAAGTCGCTCTTTACTAGGTTCTGTGATTTTTATGGCTGTACTTATGTAATAGTCCCATATAGTCCTAACCGCAACCTTAAATGCGAGAATAATAGGTTAGCTATATAAGGGGAAAGAAAAAAGAGTGATGACTTTAGTCATCACTCTTTTTCACTTTAAATGTACAAATCAACTTGGGCCCCATCAAATCTCAGATTATATTTCAAGGTAGCGGAATTCGCCTGTATCAGGGTCCATCATGCCACCATAGAATCCCATTCCTTTTGGGAATAGTGGATGGTGACGCAAGAAGTTAACTGTATAGATTACATTGTCTTCGGAGATGTGGAAACGATCCATCCAGTCAATAAGTCCTGGTTCGATCATGCGAATCGCATCTTCACTGATACCTTTTTCTTTCATGGACTCCATAAAAGTTGTAGCGGAGAAATCAATCATGCCGCAGTTCTCATGGCCGATGACTAATACATCTTCAATTTCCATACCATACGTAGCAACTAGCAAGCTTTGTACAATATTATCGATAGGTTGCGTTACACTATTACCGGCTGTTTTTATAACGATGATTTCACCACGGTTAAAACCTAATGCATCTTCTAGCATGCAGACTAAACGCGTATCCATACATGTGACAATACCTAATTTTTTTAGTGGGATGGCTTGTTAATCCTGCCTTTGGTAATTCAGGATGATTTTTTTCACATATTCTTTATTGGTTTCAATTATTTTTTTAATATCAATCATAAGGTACCTCATTTACATTTCTATCTATAAAATAGATTCTATTCATTATATACAACATATTCACTACAAAACAAGTAATTTTCATCACCTATAAATATTTATTATAACCTACCTCCTTCACAAGAAGGCTATAAAACTCATATTAATTCTATCTTTATAATTAATATTCATTTATTATACCTTTTTATTCTTATATATTTATAAAAAAATGAATATACTGTATATTTCTTACATTACTAGTAGATTATAATTCCCCCAATATGGTACTATTAATACTATAGAAGAGAAACGCCACATGATACCACATATGACGTGAACTGTATGTACAGTAAGGAGGTTTTTATTATGGGTATCAATCAAAAAACATTGCCAGGCATTCTGCTCTGTGCAGTCCTCGCTATTCCTTGTTGGCTATTAGGCCTGGAATTTCACCTTATTGGTAGTCCAATCTTTGCCATTATCTTAGGTATAATTATTGGCTCTATATTCACATCTTGGAAACGCGAAAAAACTGGTGCCGGCATTGGATTTACATCCAAAAAGATTTTACAATGGGCCGTTATTTTATTGGGCTTTGGCTTAAATATTACACAGATTTTACATGTAGGTTGGATTTCATTACCTGTCATCATTTCAACTATCGCTACATCCTTAATCGTGTCCTATGTTATCTATCGACTCACTCATATCGACTCTAATACAGCCGTACTTATCGGCGTAGGTTCCTCCATTTGTGGTGGTTCTGCTATCGCTGCAGCTGCACCAGTCATCAAGGCAGAGGATCAAGATATTGCCCAAGCAATCTCCGTTGTATTCTTCTTCAATGTAGTAGCAGCTTTTGTATTCCCTCCATTTGGTGATGCTATTGGTCTTTCCAATATGGGCTTTGGTCTATTTGCTGGTACCGCCGTAAACGATACATCCTCGGTAACAGCTACAGCTGCCGTATGGGATAGTATGAAAGGTACTGGTACACAAGTACTAGAATATGCGACAATCGTTAAATTAACACGTACCCTCGCTATTATTCCTATTTGTTTAGGTTTAGCAAGTTACCAAGTATATAAAGCAAAACAAAGTGCTGCTCAAGCTGATGGTAGCAGTGTTAGCATCGCTAAAATCTTCCCTAAATTTGTTTTATACTTTGTGATTTGTTCTCTTATTACAACAGTATTATCCTATGCGAATGTAGATATTCAATTCTTGAGTGTATTCAAAACTATTTCCAAATACTTTATTACAATGGCAATGGTTGCTATCGGTCTTAATACTAATATCGTAAAATTGATAAAATCCGGTGGTTCTGCCCTTGCATTGGGTGCTTGTTGCTGGATTGCCATCACAGCAGTCAGCCTAGCTACACAACATATGATTGGTTTATGGTAAGAAATATACATACCTATTTTAATATGATATAATTGTATATAGTTAGAATAGTAATAACCCCTCCAGTAATGGAGGGGTTTCGTGCTACTATTCACCTTATTAGTACTTTATCATACTATAGTTAGGAGGGTTAACATGTATTTCTTACAAGGACTTCTTGTCGGTCTCGCAACATTTGCCCCTGTTGGCATGCAAAACCTCTTCATCATCAACACAGCATTGGTACAGCCTATACGTCGTATCATATTGACCCTTATCATACTGGCACTATTTGATATGAGTCTCAGTACGGCGGCCTTTTTTGGCATCGGTGCGATCCTTGAAATGTGGCCTCTTACCAAGCTTATCGTACTCCTCTTTGGGGGCTTACTCATTGTGTACATGGGCTTTAATATTTTCAGAACTGAACCAGATATACGCAATGTTAACACGCATATCCCTATTCGTAAGATTATCATATCTGCTATCGCTGTATCTTGGGGCAATCCTCAAGCAGTACTTGATGCAACTATGATGCTCGGCGCTTTTCAAGCTAATATCCCAGAAGAGAACATTTACCACTTCTTTGGCGGTTTTTTAGTTATGACACCAATTTGGTTTGGATCCTTAGCCGCTACCATGCATCTGTTAGCTAAAAAAATCAAGATCACCCATATGGCTTGGATCAACCGTTTCTGTGGCGCTGTCCTCGTCATTTATGGTATAAAATTATTCATCGATGGGGTTACAATGCTTTTAGAATATGTTTAATCAAAATATCTTCAATATTGTAATCCAAAAATAACAAAAGCCGTTAGCATATGCTAACGGCTTTTTATATTGCAAATATCTGTTGTTATACAAATATCTTTTTGTTATATAACGATGAATTTTTGTTTTACTATAATTCATCTTCGTATATTAAAACTCTGACAAAACTTGATTAAACATTTCTCTAAAGGCTTCTACATAGGTATTACTTTGATTTCGTTGAGATACAAAGTAATAATTACGTTCCATGGATTTACCATGGTTGGTCAATACCTTGCGCTCAATGCCAGGCATGGAGTCTGTTAAGTATTTAAAACGATCTAATAACAGTAAGCCTTGTTGGCCTGCCACTAAATAGCGCGCTTCCTCTAAAGTACGAGCATACGCAAAGGCTCCAGCATAGCCAATGGCCTTACGATAGTGCTCTTCCTCTCCTATCGTATACTTACCACGGCATACTAGGATGAGCGGTAAATCATCAATCGTTTTAATTTCGACGCTACCTTCCTTTGTATAACCTTGTGGCACCTCGATTACTGTGGTCGCCTTATCAATCAAAAAACTTTCATAATCATCAGATAAAATCTGCCACTGATCATTAAATATTACATCCACACGACGATCATCTAACATGCCATATAGTTCCTCATGGCTGCCACTATACATGCGGATATCTAGGTTTTTATAGCGTTTAGCCATGCGAATGACCGTTTGCTGCATAGCCATCCCACTATAGCGATTTAAATAGCCAATTCGTAAGCTAACACGTGCATCTGTACCAATGCGGGTTGTTTCTACCTTAATAGCGTGAAAGCGTTCTAGTAATTTTTTACCAGATCGATATAAATATTGCCCCGCTGGTGTTAGGTGAAAGCTTCGTTTTTCTCGTACCATCAGCTCCACGCCTAAACTCGTTTCAAGGGCTTTAATTTGTTGTGAAATAGCAGATTGAGACACATACTGCTCTGTCGCAGCTTGAGTAAAACTATTATTATCAACTACACACACAAAATACTCTAATTGTTTCAACAACATAACGATACACTCTCATCTCTCTTATAATTAGTAGCCTTACTCTATCTACTAGCCCACTACACAACATACACCAACCCCTCTCATTGGTATTTGCTACTCACATAATATTTTTCTACAACTACAACTATTATATTTCATTGAAAGCATCTTCACTATGATGAACTGCTTTCACGAGACATAACTAAATTACGGTATACAAACCAAGACGCCACAAAGAATATCGTCGCCGTAGACCAGAACACAGCACCATATCCAAAGGCACGAGCAATAACACCACTAATAACAGGGCCTAATACATTACCCATCATAGCTACACTAGATACGGCGCCAAAGACGATGCCACGTCGCTCAATAGGGACAGCCTTGGATATCAGCGTATTTGCAATTGGCGTAATAAAACCCATAAAGAATCCCGCTATAGCACGGAATACACCAAGTCCCCATATACTAGGCATTAAGTATTGCAAAATAAATAAAGATCCCACCGCCCATGTAGCAGTAAAGATAATACGAGGCATGGTCACATCGTTGGTTACCTTACCGATTGAAATGGATGCTAAGGCACTGAATACACCAGCACCGAAGATAATAATACCAACAATAGTCGCCACAAACTCGTCAGTCATATGCATATAGTGCTTAATATATAACGGTAAAATAGGGACCTATACCTGTAATACCAAAATTACACAAGAATAGCATTCCTACAAGGAGACGTACACGAGGTATAGATAAAAAATATTTAATCAGCGAAATTTCTGATACACTTTCATCCACCTTATGTTTGAACTGTAAATTGGGCATTAAAAAATAAATCCCTAACATACAAATCCCAGTCAATGCAGAAAATACCAAAAATGGTGCACGATAACCTAAGAAGTCGGCCACAAGGCCACCCATGAGCGGTCCAAAGACGAGGCCCATAACCATAGACGCTTGGTATAAGCCCATTGCCCAAGGCACTTTATTCTCAGGTGTTATAAGGACAATAATAGCTAATCCTATCGGCACATAACCACCCACAACACCTTGCAAAATACGTAGAATCAATAATTGCATTGGCGTCTGTGTAAAAGCACAAGCTCCAACAGTAATCATCAGAATAAACAAAATGAGCATCATTACCTTACGAGGGCCCCATTGATTTGCCTTACGAGACCAATAAGGTGCACTAAGTGCTACCATTAAAGGCGTAACCCCAGATACAATCCCTGCCCACATAGCTGCCTGTCCTTGATCATGAAGTCCCAGCTCAGCCAAAAACAGAGGAATAAACGAAACCACCCCTATAATGGTTATACCGCCACCAACCTGTATGGTACAGATTAGGTATATAATTCGTTTCCAAGAAGAATCCATAATGCCCTTCTTTCTTATTTGAGATTATCTAGAAAGGTAATATATACATATTAATAATGTCTAAAAATAAGCTAAAAACATAACAAATGTTTATAATACTAATTTTACTCTAACCCTCACAATAACAAACAGCATATACTTACATAAATCCGTAAAGTATATACGTATACTCCTATTGTATCGTAAAGAATAAAAAAAGACCATCTCTTCCACATATAAAGGGTAGAGATGGTCTCTTTTTAGTTCTATTATTATACGACTTTTATAAGAATAAAAAGTACGTATACATCATTTATTTTTTTGTTTGAACATCCAATAGATGTAGTAAATAACAAGTGCATACGTCACTACATCAAATACAGGTAAGAATGGTACCATTTTAGACAAACGTCCAAAACCATGAACATGAATATTTGCTGCAATGATAGCAATAAGGTTCAAACGATGAATCCAGATTGCTTTTTTACGAGATACAGATTTTGCCATATTGCCTACCCAAGGCGTTAAGTACAATACGGCAAAGATAAGAGCAATAAACATGGCTCCAAGGGAGATATAACCGCCCCAGAATCCTAAGAAGGACTTCAATGCTTTCAAGAAGTATACATACCAATGTGCACATACAAGAACAACACTAACGATACCTACGATGCGATGAACTTCAAACATTTCTTTTGGATTATATCGTTTGATAAACCATTTTGGTTTTGTTGCAATATATGTTAATACAAGCCATGCAACATAAGGAATAAGACCTAAGTGAACCTTCCAGTTACCAAATGATCACCGCCTGTTACATAACCATATTCTACCATTCCCATAAATATTAGGGATAAAACCGCAATCCATATTAAAATATGGTATTTACTCTTAAACTGTTTTTTTACTACTTCTGCCATATAAACCTCACTATTTCTTATACAAACTACCAGTATATATCTAGTTGGCCTAATGTAGCATGCTAACAATTTCAATCCACATAGCATTCTACTTAGAACTAAAAACTAATTAGTTATTAAATCCAGATCCATCCTAAAATTAGAACTAGAATTTGAAGTTAAGGTCTGCACGGTAGTAAATCATTTACACGGTTACCATCTTGTGTTTTCGCATGGAAACCATAGTATGCATTAATACCAATATTTTTCTCTGGTGCGTAAGATGCACCTAATTGCCATGCTTTATAACCTTCATACCGTGTTTTCTTCAACAAATCATTAGATTCATATTTTTGCGTTTTAAATACAGGTGCATTTTTAGCTTGATCAAAGTAATCTAAGCGGATATCCCAAGAGTTTTTCTTATCGATTTTATAGTTGCCCCATTTAGCACCAACGTTCCAAACATCAGAATCACTCAAACCAGATGCTTTTACCCACTCGCCATCAATACCGAATTTACCAACATTATATTTAGCATTAAAGCCATATACATTATCGAATTCGTTATTTTTCTTGCCATTACCCATACGTACATTTGTTGTACCTACATGAGCAAACATACCGCCAAAGCTAAAGTGATCATTAACAGCTACATGGGCATTAATAAGACCTACATCACCATTATCATCTTTACTAGTCTTAGCAAAACGGCCTGCTGTCATATAACCATATGCACCATTTAATGTAACTTTATCACCTAGCTTCGCTGTAGCGCCTACACCATCAAAGTTAGAGCTATAAATCAAGCCACCACCAAATTTTTGGGTATAACGACCAGCATCAACTACAACATTTTTACCGAATTTATGCTCTACATATGCTAAATCCCAATTAGCTTGAGCATCTTTAGAACTATCACCTAGTTCAATAGAGCCTGTTGTAATACGAGCTTTTACAGATGTATTTTTATTAACCTTTGCATCTAGGCCTAAACGTACACGGGCTGTAAGTTTATCTTCGTAATCATAACCATCGATCCCCTCTCTACCGATGTAGTTGATACGAGCATCACCAGTAACCTTTACATTGCCTACGCGGTCTTCCAATTTAGCTACACGCACACCAAGTGTATTCAATTCATTGGAAAACTCATCGGCCAAGCGGTTCAACATAGCTTGTTGTTCTGCATTAGCACGATCTTGATTAGCCATGCCTTTCGCAATCATTTGAGCCATTTCGTAACGAGTAATGTTATTTTGGCCTTTAAAAGTACCATCAGGATAACCATTGATAATACCAGCTGTAGCCAATTGATCTACTGCTTGATATGCCCAGCTATCGGACGAAACATCGGAAAATGGATTAACAGCAAACGCTGTAGCCACACCCATCATGGCTGCCACTGCAAAAGCACTGGTCATTTTACGTTTAATCATAATAAACCTCACACAATAAATAATGATTAATAAAAAATGAAGAAACAATGAATTATATGACTATAATTATCATTATCATATTTAACATACAGATAATAGCAATTTTCATCAGATCAGTAAAGAGAGAATGTATATCAATCTCACAATCAATTATGCATTAAACTGATAATATAGAATATTTTATTTCTTAGAAAATAAAAAAATATAACGAAAAAAATCCCTTCTGTATAATACAGAAGGGATTTGTATATATCTTATTATTTCTTTTTAAACATCAAGTAGATGCAATAAATCACAAGACCATATGTAATGATATCAAACACTTGAAGGAATGGTACCATTTTGGAAATTCTTGTAAAGCCATGGATATGAATATCTGCAGCAACTAATGCAACTAAGTTGAAACGGTGCAACCAAATACCAATATTACGGCTAGATGCAGTTACTTTTCTAAGTTTTGGAGTTAAGAACGCAAGGCCAGAGATTGTACCAATACCGAAGGAAGTAAGGGCTACATAGCCACCCCACCAACCGAGGATAGATTTAGTAGCTTTACCGAAATAGAGGTATAAATGGAATGCAATAACAGCCACAGTTGCCATACCTAATGCACGATGCACCTTATACATATCACCTAAATTATAACGGCTTGTAAACCATTTAGGACGAGTTGCTAAATAGGTCATCACAATCCACGTACACCATGGCACAAGACCAGTATAAACTTTGTAGTTACCAAAAGCACGCCCGCCTGCGATGTAACCCCACTCTAATAAACCAATCATAATTAAGGATAATACAGCAATCCATATAAAGATATGGTAAATACTTTTTTGCTGTTTTGTTGTAACTTGATCCATCATATACCTCTCGAAAACATCATTCAAAAATTAATCTATACGATATAGTTTATCATTTAAATCGAATTTTGAAGATTACTTATATTCGATAGATAGTATTCATTATAAGAATAATTCTAAATAGAGAATTATATAGTATCAAAATTATACAAAAAGCCCCTTGTAGTAGTGAGCATCAGCTTTCACTATTACAAGGGGCTACGATTAATTTGTCATATCATGAAAGGCATACAAATCAATCATCATCCTAATTATTTTTCGTCTCGTTTACGATATACAATGAACGGACGTGTTAAGTAGTTGAGTGGAACACTCAAGCAGTGTACCAAACGGCTGAATGGGAAGATAATAGCTACCACCATCCACGCTAACATATGGAATTTAAACATGAATGGTACGCCTTCCATCAAGGATGGATCAGGCATAAAGGATAGTAAGCTACGGAACCAAGGGCCGATAGATACGCGGTAATCAAAGAAACCAGATGCATTAAGCAATGTACCAGCCATACCGCTGAAAATAGCTAATGTTAAGAACAAGTATAACCATTTATCAAGGCCAGATGTGTTAACTTTCATAGCAGGCACAGTAAAGCGACGTTTCATCAAAAGCAAGAAGCCTACGATAAAGATAATACCAGCTACAGCACCCATGTATAACGCACCTTCATGGTACAAATGGTCATTAATACCGATTGCAGCAGTCCAAGTTTTAGGGATTAACACACCTACTACGTGACCACCGATAACGCAAAGCAAGCCAAAGTGGAACAATGGATTGGCAATGCGCAATTGTTTTTTCTCTAAAAATTCACTCGATTTTGTAGTCCAGTTTCTTTCAAAGTAGAAGAAACGAACCAAAGTACCTACGATTAAGAAGGTGAAAGCGATGTAAGGCAAAGCGCCCCAAAGGAATAGATTCATCGTGCACCGTCCTCCAATCCATTTGCAACAGACAAGATAATATCAAACAAGAATGCATAAGGCAATTTAGCCTCAATGAAGCGTTCTCTAATGTATTCCAATTTTGGCTTACAATAGTCGTAAATTTCTTTTGCTTTTTCATCATCGATAACGGCACATAATTCAAGAAGTGCTGGAATATAGTCTGGCATTTCTTTTGGCAAATCATAGTCGTTTTCTAGGAAGAAAGCTTTAAATTTAACGAGTTCTTCTGCTTGTTCCCCAGTACCTTGTAATTCATAAGTCGACAAATACATCGTTGTATTTTGACTAAAATCAAAGGTACGAACATATTGGTCTTCAAATTCTTTTTTATCGGATTCCTCTACATAGTCGAAGAATTCTAATAAACCTTGGCGAAGTTGAGGATGCCCAACAGATTGGGCGTCCTCTCTCCATTCAGGTAGTTCGTTATACCATTGTTCATCAGGATAGCGTAGAAGAAATGACGCAATAAGAGCGATTTTCTGAGCATCCTTCATTATTGACATCCCCCTGTAGGGCAAGCAAAACCGCGATTATGTTGCATTTCTAGGCGACCTTCGCGAGATACTTTTACATCAGATGGAATAACAAAGCGATCATTGTATTTGGACAATGCCAACAATTTGTACATACCGTACATTTGATCCTCTGTTAAATCAACTTTATGTTCAATAGGACCGTCACCTGTTTCACGACGACGCATGTATTCACGCATGTCGAGAACACGTTGCAATGTACGAGCTAAAATTTCTGTATTACCTGCTGTAAACAAGTTAGCAAGGTATTGTACAGGTACGCGCATTTCATGTGCATCTGGCAAGTATACATCAGATGTTACACGTTGCAAGATTGGGCTGAGTGGTGGTACATACCAAACCATTGGCAATGTGCGATACTCAGGATGCAATGGCAATGCCACGCCCCACTCTTTTACAAGTTTGTATACAGGAGATTTTTGAGCTGCTTTAATCCATGCTTCGGAGATGCCTTCAGCACGAGCCGCTTTGATAACCTCTGGATCATGAGGGTCCAAAATCAAATCTAATGTATTTTCGTAAATATCTTGTTCATTTTTTGTAGCTGCCATAGCTTCTACTTTGTCCATATCGTAGAATACAACGCCAACATAGCGCATACGACCTACACAAGTTTCAGCACAGATTTGAGGCAAGCCATTTTCTAAGCGTGGGTAACAGAATACGCATTTTTCAGCTTTATTAGTTTCCCAGTTATAGAAGATTTTTTTGTATGGACAAGATGGAACGCAATGTCTCCAACCGCGGCATACATCTTGAGATACGAGAACCACACCATCTTCGTCGCGTTTATAAATCGCGCCGGATGGACATGCAGCTACACATGCAGGGTTCAAGCAGTGGTTACAAAGACGAGGCAAATAACGCATGAATACTTCTTCGTAATCAAATACGATATCTTCGCCCATCTTAGCCAAGTTCACATCGGAACGAGCGTGTTGACCACCTGCTAAATCATCATCCCAGTTAGGGCCCCAAGTAACTTCCATTTTTTGTTTAGTCACAAGGGAACGAGGACGAGCAACTGGTTGGTTGTTTTTACGACCACCATGAATCAATGTTTCATAGTCATATGTCCAAGGTTCAAAATAATCTTTCAATTCTGGTTGTTCAGGATGGAAGAATAATTTCATCAAACGATTTGTTTTAGAACCTGTAGAAAGAGCTAATTTGCCAGAGTTATCTAATGTCCAGCCGCCTTTCCATTTTTCTTGGTCTTCCCAATGACGTGGATAACCTACGCCTGGGCGAGTTTCCACGTTATTGAAGTACATATATTCCGCGCCTTCGCGGTTCGTCCATGTATTTTTACAAGTGATAGAGCATGTATGACAGCCTAAACACTTATCCAAATTTAGGACCATAGATACTTGAGCCTTTAATCTTCAAGCCAATCTACCTCCTTCATTTTACGAGCCACAATTGTCATATCACGTTGGTTACCAGTTGGGCCATAGTAGTTAAAGCCATAGCTCAATTGGCCATAACCGCCGATCATGTGTGTCGGTTTCATGTGAATATGAGTTGGTGCATTATGCGTACCACCACGTTGTTTCTTAACCTTCGCACCAGGAACGTTGATGTGACGATCTTGGGAATGGTGCATATAGGAAATACCACGAGGAATACGTGGAGATACAACTGCACGAGCTGCAACGATACCGTTTTTATTGAAAGCTTCTACCCAATCATTATCTTTAACGTCAATTTCTGCTGCATCGTCTTCGTTGAGCCAAATTGTTTGACCACCACGGAACAATGTCAACATTTGTTGGCTATCGAAATACATACTATGAGTAGACCACTTATGATGTGGTGTTAAGTATTTCAATGTGATTTCAGGGAATACCTTCTTGTTTGTAGTCACCTTGTACTGGTTTATAGGACAATACAGGTTTGTACAACGCCATAGCTTCACCGTAATCACGCATCATTTCATGGTCGCAATAGAAGGATTGACGACCTGTTACGGTACGGAATGGTACCTTATCTTCTGTAGATGTTGTAAATGGAGAGTAACGACGGTTTTTTTATCGTTCTTTACCAGTACTTGTTACAGAGCTAATAATGAAGCGTGGTTGGCGAACCATGTCATCAAAAGGTAATTTTTTTCTTGTTCACGGCCTTTTGCGTTCTTTTTCAAGACCAGAAAGACCTGTTTTTTTCTTCCATTGCTTTCCAAGAGCGAACAGCCAATTTACCGTTTGTACAAGAGGACAATGTCAATACAACATTACAAGCTTCCTTACATTCGTAAATGCTAGGGCGACCATGAGAAATGAATTCTGGATTATCGATTGTACCATTTTGATCATATAATGTCTTTGATATTCATCAGATACATCCCAAGCCATGCCATGAGCACCCATTTTATTTTTCGATATTAGGTCCCAAATGCAATGTATTTTTTTCAAAGATTTTGACTATAGTCGCGTTTTACATGAACGAGGTTCGGCATTGTTTTACCAGGAATTGGTTCACATTCGCCTTTGCTCCAGTCGAGGACCTTTACCTTCTGGTTGAGCCACTTCACCTGGGCTATCATGACCAAGAGGTAATGCTACGATATCTTCGTATTCTGTGAAGCCAGACTCTTTTCGCTACGCGAGATACTGTTTCTGCAAGGGTACGGAATGTATCCCAGTCAGATTTAGTTTCCCATGCGCAATCAACAGCAGCTTGGAATACGTGTACATATGGATGCATATCTGTAGAAGACAAGTCTTCTTTTTCATACCATGTAGCTGCAGGGAATACGATATCAGAGTACAAGCCTGTAGAAGCCATACGGAAGTCGATGTCGATTAAGAGGTCAAGCTTTACCTGCTCCCATCTGCTTCACGCCATTTGATTTCTTCTGGACTGTACTGGTGCATCATCATCTTCAATACACGCATGTTTTTGTACCAAGTAAATGTTTCAAGAAAGTATTCGTGACCTTTAGAGGAAGAACCGATAAGGTTCGCACGCCATACAAACAAGTTGCGTGGATGGTTTTCTTTAGCCGCTGGATCTTCTACGCAGAATTGTAAATCTTTGTTTTTTTCAACGCTTGCGCCACATATTGGTTGATTTCTGCTTCTGTACCAGCACCAGCTGCACGAGCATCGTTAATCAATTCTTGGCTGCCTTTATTGAAAGTAGGGTAAGATGGCAACCAACCTAAACGAGCCGCTAATACGTTGTAATCGCCAGGGTGACGATAACGAGGCTTAGCTAATTTAGATACGCGGTCTGCCAAAGTCGATGCAATCAGAACGATATTGTTCTGTAGCAAAGTAGAACCAGGATGTACCATTTTGCAAACGAGGAGCTTTACTCCAGTCGTTAGCTGTCATGATACCGCCCCAGCCTTCAATAGGACGAAGTTTTTCTTGACCTACGTAGTGAGCCCAGCCACCACCATTAACACCTTCTGTACCACAGAACATGATAAGGTTCAAGATTGTACGGTAAATCACGTCAGCATGGTACCAGTGGTTGATACCACCGCCCATGATAATCATGGAACGACCTTTAGTTTTTTCTGCATTATCAGCAAACTCACGAGCTGTAGCAATAGCGATATCTGCTTTTACGCCAGTAATTTTTTCTTGCCATGTAGGTGTGTAAGGAGTGTCATCTGTATAAGATGTTGCCACTTCACCACCGATACCACGGTCGATACCATAGTTAGCAAGAATAAGGTCATATACAGTAGTTACTTTTACAGGACCATCTACAGTTTGTACTGTAATTGTAGGAATAGCACGTTCAATAACACCTTCATGCTCTTCATCGCCAAAGTATGGCAACTTAACAACAGTCACATCTTCACGTTGATCAAACACGGATAAGCGAGGATCGATTTTAGCCCCTGTATCGCGGTTTTCAAGGCGTAAAGTTCCATTTTTTTGTGGATTTGTGTGACGTTCGCCCATTGTACCATTAGGAATAACGATTTCATTTGTTGTTTCATCGATCAATACCATTTGGAAGTCAGCGCCTTCCTCTTGGCGACCCTAAATCCTTAGCATTCAAGAAGCGGCCTGGTTGAACTGTGCCGTTGATTTCTTCAACGCGTACAAGGAATGGCATATCTGTGAACTCTTTAGCATACTCTTTGAAGTATGGAGTCTCTTTATCGATGTAGTATTCTTTTAAGATGACGTGGCCCATCGCCATAGCAAGAGCCGCATCAGTACCGGCTTTTACATTGAGCCAAGCATCGGAAGAAGTTGTAGATTCCGCATAGTCAGGGGATACGGATACTACTTTAGTACCTTTGTAACGAACCTCTGTTAAGAAGTGAGCGTCTGGCGTACGAGTCAATGGTACGTTAGAACCCCAAGTCATGATGTAACCAGCATTGTACCAGTCACCAGATTCAGGTGTATCAGTTTGTTCACCCCAAACTTGAGGGCTAGAAGGTGGTAAATCGGCATACCAGTCATAGAAGGACAATGGTGAACCACCCATTAAGTTAAGGAAACGAGCACCTGCTGCATAGGACAACATGGACATCGCTGGAATTACAGAGAATCCTGCGTTGCGGTCAGGGCCGTATGTTTTTGCAGTATATAATAAGGATGCAGCAGTAATTTCTGTCGCTTCATCCCATGTGGAGCGCACAAAGCCACCCATACCACGGGCAGATTTGTATTTCTTCGCTTTTTCAGGATCTTCTACGATAGATTTCCAAGCTTCGATTGGGTTCTTAGCATGTTTTTTAGCTTCTCTCCAAAGCTCAGCCAATTCACCGCGCACATATGGATATTTTACGCGTAATGGGCTATAGAGATACCAAGAGAATGTTGCACCACGAGGGCATCCACGTGGTTCGTAATCCGGCATATCATCTGGTGTTTCAGGGTAATCAATCGCCTGATTTTCCCACGCTACAACACCATTCTTAACGTAGATATTCCAGCTACAAGAACCAGTACAGTTTACGCCATGCGTTGTGCGGACAACTTTATCGTAAGACCAACGGTCACGATAAAAATTTTCCCACTCGCGACCGCCATCTTCAGTTATTTGATGGCCGCTTGGAGATACGTTCTTCTTCCGAAGAAACTTAAACTTTTGAGACAACAAGCTCATCTCGTGTCCTCCTTCAAAACTACAAAAATCCCTTGCATTAGCTGAGCTAACACAAGGGAGAAAATACTGTTATTCGATATTACTAATATTAGGGTCTATATTATCAACCTCTAAATCTAGTAATCCGATTAAAGCGTCAAAATCACAGATTACTAGATGGTGTTTGTCATAGGCTACATAGCCCAACTTACGCAACTCACTTAGCATGCGATTTAAACTTTCTCTTGATGTGGCAGCAAATTCAGCTAACTCTTGATTTGTTAGGGCGATATCGATAAAGATACCATCCTCGCGCTCTACACCATAACTATTGGCTAAGCGCAACAAGGTAGAATAAAATGCTCCCTTCTTGCCATATAGCAGCAAGTCTCGGTATTTTTGCCTGTTGACGACGCATATGTAATGTATAGATTTTCATCATCGCAATAGCCAATGAATGATCTTTTGCAATAGCTGATTCTAACAAATCATAGCGAATGGAATAAACAGTGCAATCCTCCCGAGCGATGGCGTTGAACACGTATGTTTTTGTGTTCTCCTCATACAACGGAACCTCACCAATTACATTATTCGGACCTACTAGACGCAACGCAAAAAAATGTGCCCACTAGCTTCGAATTTCTTAATGCTCATTCTACCTTTTTAACACTACGTAAAAAGTGTTCTGCCTTGTCCCCCTCGTGGAAGAGAAAATCACCTTTTTTTAAGATGGAGTTCCTCGCCCGGCAAAGCAAGTAATTGGTTAATTAAATTTTCATCCATACCTTCACCACTCCATTGTACTTTTTAAAATAAAATCCATTAGTTATACTAATCTATTTATAGTAAAAAGTACATGTATTATATACTTTTTTTGTATATATAAGATTATTATAACTTATTAATTTCAGAATATGTGTGTTTTATGTCACATTCACAAAAAAATTTTTTTACAATATATAATATATTTGTGATATAAGACATTGCAAATTTTAGTTGATACAATAATTATAACTCAGTTCTCTAAGTAATTCGAATATTTTCTATAGAAATTCTATAGATTGCAATATTCATATACATTGACTGATAATTGTATCTTCCATGTCTTCATTGCATGTATAGTTTTTTTCAGTAAGGAGAAGTTCAAAATGAGCGAACTAAAAAAATGCCTCAAGTAGGGGCAAGCCGTAGCGAAATTGTGGCTAATTGGCAAACCAGATAAATCCAGAATTTTTGGGAAAAGTTTGGTAAAAAAATCGCTAAACAAAAACTTGGTTATATCCACAATTGCATTAACACTTTCATTCTGTGTATGGTATTTATGGGCAACCATTGCAGCACAACTAAATGGCGCTGGCTTTAACTTTTACAACAGATCAATTATTTACATTAGCTGCATTACCAGGTCTTGTAGGTGCTACATTACGTTTTCGTATATACCCTACATGCCAGCCTTAATCGGTGGTAAGAACTGGACATTTATTTCCACACTTATTTTTATTAGTTCCTGTTGTATGGCTTGGCTTTGCCGTTCAAGATACAACAACTTCTTATACGACATTTATGATTTTTAACTGCCCTTATCGGTTTAGCGGGCGCCAACTTCTCGTCCTCCATGGCGTACATTGGCAACTTCTTCCCTAAATCTGAAAAAGGTACAGCTCTTGGTATCAACGGCGGCGTTGGTAACCTTGGTATCTCCGTAATCTACTTCTAGCTCCATTCGCTATGGGTTCCGCTGCATTAGGTAGCGTATTTGGTGTAACACCAGCTATCATCAAAGGTAATGCAGTATACCTTGCCAATGCGGCTTTCATGTGGATTGTACCACTTGTTGTTATCCTTGCACTTATGACACGTTTCATGGATAACTTACCACTAGAAAAACCAAATCCTAAAAATCTTGTACAAATCTTTGGGAACAAACACACTTGGGCACTTACATTGCTATACACATGTTCCTTCGGTGCCTTCTCTGGTTATGCGGCAGCACTCGGCCTACTAGTCGGCAAGGAATTCCCTGAAATTCCATTTGCATCCATTGCATTTGTTGGTCCCCTTGTTGCAGGTGCTCTTCGTCCTGTAGGCGGTTGGTTAGCCGATAAAATCAATAGTGGTACAAAAGTTACCTTTGTAAGCCTTCTCGGTCTATGTGCAACAACAGCACTAATTGCAGTTGGCGTAGATATGCACAACTTCCCATTCTTCTTTGCTATGTCCGTGTTGACATTCGTATGCTGTGGCTTCGCAACAGGTGCTACATTCCGTATGATTCCTCACGTATTTGGCAATCCGTTGTTATCCTCTTTAATCACTGGCTTCGTAGCTGCCGTAGCTGCATACGGTGCCTTCATTACACCTAAGATCTTCGGTTTCACATATACTACATTCGGTAGTATCTACCCAGCTTTCGTTGCATTACTTGTGTTCAACCTGGTAACAGTAGCTGTGTGCTACTGGTTCTATGTACGTAAAAGCGCGAACATGAACGTATAATTTTCTGGAACAGAAAATTTACGTTCACATCAGCATACTACAAAATATAATTCACTTTTTCTTAACTAAGTGATAAAGAAACCCCGCATCTCTCCTCCATACTTATCAGGTCTGCGGCCTAGGGCCTTGACCTCGTAAGTCGGATCGATGCGGGGTTTTCTTTTATAAGAATATAGTTATGGATATCCTACTCAAACATAGTGAATTATATTTTACGCAGTACAAGACGTTAACAAATTTTCTGTTCAAAATTATAACCTTCATTTCAAGGGAAGAAAAGGGGACTGCTAAGCAGTCCCTTTTATTATCCAAAGATTTCTTCTAGTAATGCATCGTCGATGATGGTACCAACGTAGAAGTCGCTAAAGATGCCGTATTTTGCACTGGCGATTTCAAAGCGCATATCGTATACGATTTTTTTGAATTGGATGTCGTCGTTACTGAAGATAGTAATACCCCATTCCCAGTCGTCTAGTCCACAGCCACCTGTTGTAAATTCAGATAGAACGTCTAAATATGTTTTACCAAGCTCGCCGTGAGATTTCATCAACATGCCGCGTTCTTGTGGTGGTAGCATGAACCAGTTGTCATCACCTTCACGTTTTTTGCTCATGTTATAGAAGCAGATGTATTTATCGCGAGGTACATGAGGGTACAGTTTTTGGTTGACTTCTTCTGTATCGAGTTTAGCTTTAACGTAAGCACTGACTTCTGTTACAGATGTATAGGAATATGTTTGAACTAATACGCTTGCAATAGCGAGGCGGCGGAACTTGCGTTCTACTTGCGCCAAGTATTCAAGGGATGGACCAAGAATCCATAGAATCAAATCCCCTTTTGCGCCATTGCAATCATAGAATGCATAGCTACCTTCTTTAGCTTGATGTTTAGCTTCAAGGTCTGCTAAGAATGCTTTTAATTCGTTGCGCGCTTCTGCTTTCTCTTCAGCTGTAAAGCAGTTCCATGCGCTGAAATCCATGGCAAATACCATGTGTTGGCTATGCCAACCTTCTACTGTAGGGATTGCTTTCCCCATTATGATCACTCCTATCTATGGTGATTATATTAAAATGATATCTTTCTATTACTATAAGAATCGAAAAGACTCCATATACTATTATAGCACATGGAGTCTTTTCTTATAATTATTTATTAATATTAGTTCTCATTACTTAATATTAGTTTTCATTACTGCCTACAATAGACTGCACAAGTTCTTTTGCCTGTTTTACACCGTCAGGAATACCGATACCATCAAATGGCGTACCAATGAGGTGTAAATTTGGATAATGTTCAGCTACGTGCTCACGTACAGCTTTAATGCCTGCCCGATGCCCCACATTATATTGCGGCATACAGTGAATGAGACGATTAATGCGAACCCATTCAGGTTGCGTAGAGAAACTCATAATACGTTGAATTTCTTTTACTGCTAATTCTGAAAGTTCCTCATCATTGAGATGTTCTACTACATCATTGCCAGGTTTACCGATAAAGACGCGCAATACGATTTTATCGTCAGGCGTTGTTTGAGGCCACTTTTGATTAAGGATTGTACATGCCGTAAGAGGTGTATCTGTATTGCGTGTAATCAACAAGCCAGAGCCTTTTAATTCACCATCGAAGTTACTTTTATCAAAGGCCATAATAGCAATGGCACAGCTAGATTGCTCCATAGAACGCAAGAAGTCAAAGCCAGCGTCATCCTTAAACCATTGCGAATACGTCGCAGGTGGCGTAGAGATAATCACATGATCCGCCATGGTAGGAGCTTTATCGAGAAGAACCTCTGTAGCTAAATCTGTAGTAGATTGACAGCCACAAGCATTGTTTACAGAATTCACCACATCGATAGTATACATACCTTCAACATATCGAATATTAGAAACTAGCGTACCTGTATACAAGTGCACATTACTAGGCATGGCATCAACGATAGCGGTAATAACGCTTTCAAGGCCGCCTGTTAACTGGCGGAACATACCAGATTGAGCTGCTGTCCCCTTACGACTCGCCATATCCACTTGAACCTTACTAGTTTGTCGGTGTGGACTAGTATTTGTGGCATGGCCAGAACTGTTTGAACTATTATTCGTAGATGCAGTTTGACTAGCCTTTGCTTCATGGCTTTCAAATTGACGGTCTGTCATAGTCCCTTTACCAGCACGCGGTACGTCGCCTTCAGCTACGGCACCTTTAGCCGCTTAGTAACCCCCGCTTTGGAGTGGCCCATCTTAGCAGCCATCATGCCTTTTACCATATTCCCGTATTTTTGTTCTACTTGAATAAAATGAGGGAATGTAGATAACAAGCTAATTTTATAAATGTCGCCGCCATAGATACCCGCCAATAGAGGCTCGATGAGTTTATCCATCATTTCTTGACCTAAATGGTATTGAAAGAAATGACCAATAGATACATCTCCATTTTTATCTAGTTGGTATGGCTTTTTAAAGTAATCTAAGCCTGCTCGCAATTTGCCAGGCCAAGAAATAAGCGTTGCTTTCACAAAAGGCATCATTTCCGTAGGGATGCCCATGATAGAGCCCCCTGGAATAGGATGAATAGAACCTTTGTCATACACAAAGGCTTGCCCTGTTTCATTCGATACAAGGGTGTCCCCTAATCCGAGATCATAGACGAGATCCGTCATTTCCGTTTTACGGCCTAAGTAAGAATCAGGTCCGAGCTCTACCACGAAGTCATCGACGCGTTGTGTTTGTATTTTCCCACCAAATCGTGGTGCTTGTTCATAAAGAGTGATGGTCCAGTCCGGCTTTGCACGGCCTAAATAATAAGCCGCTGTCAATCCGGTTAAGCCACCGCCCACTATTGTTACATTCACGAATGAATCCTTTCTATTATTGCACTCGCCATCGCTTGCAAGAATGTTTCATCACAATTCGGCATTTCTGCACGCATATATACAGCGCCGCCAGCATCAACGAGTTCTTTACACTCTACATCATTATCGTACAATACCTCTACATGATTGCTTACAAAGCCAAATGGTACAAAGGCTATATGTATCGCACCACTACGCAAAGATTGATTGATTGCTTCCGCTACGGTTGGACTAACCATTGCCCATGAGGGGCTGCGCTCTGCCAAGCTACAGACCACTGTTCTAAATCGCACCGTTGAGCGATTTCTTTTGCACTTTCCTCTAAGGCCAAAGCATAAGAGTCTGCATTATGACTATTAATAAGGGGTATGCTATGAGCACTAAAAATAACAAATACATCTTTAGTGTCATTGATGCAGTCTGAAACTGCTTTCACCCAATACTCGATAAAGGAAGGTTGATCCCACCAAGCACGAATAACATCAAAGGTTACATCTTGAAAGTCACCAATTGCAAGCCTGCACTTGCTTCTCATAAGCACCAGTACCAAGAGACGTAAAGAATGGGGCCGTTACGATAGCGATAATATGCTCTACACCTTGTTTGACTAATGTATCTACCGCATCAGCAATGGACGGCTTCATATGAAGATATCCGATGGCCGATGGTATGGATGGCAACAACGTAAGCAGTCTATTATATTGACGTTCTGCCATCGTTTGTAATTCTACGTTGGACCACTGACCAATGACATCATAACGATGGGTAAGATTTGCAACTTCAGCATCGGTCGGCACGCGACCATGACGAATACTCGTCATATATGGCACTAGATCATCCTTACTTGAAGGGCTACCATAGGATAAGAATAATAATCCTTTTTTCTCGATGTTCACTAGCTTACCCCTCTTGTGCCCATAATTCACGACTGCGTTCATGTACATAGTCTGTAAGCCAATGGAGCTTTTTAGGATCCGCCTCTGGGAATACGCCATGACCTAAGTTAAAGATATGACGGCCATAACGAACACCATCAAGCAAAATACGGTCCACTTCATGAGCTAATGTTTTTTCATCAGCGAATAAGTAGGCTGGATCGAGATTACCTTGTACCGTTTGCGTTACGCCTCGTTCATTAGCCATAACGATGGAGCTACGCCAATCAAGAGCGATTACATCCAATGGCAAATGAGACCAAATAGATACGAGATGATCGGTACCAACACCATTCATAGCCATAGGCAAGTGAGGGTATCGCTCCTTCACAGTCTTAATAATGCGTTCCATATGAGGATAAATACCTTGTTTATATTGGTCCGCATTCACTGCACCAACCCAAGAGTCGAAGATTTGTAATGCATTCGCACCGGCTTCGGCTTGCATAGACAAATATTCAATGGACATATCTGCTAACTTTGTCATCAATGCATTCCACACATCTGGTGCACCTATAAGCATGCCACGAGTTTTGTTGTAATTCTTTGTTGGTCCCCCTTCGATGAGGTAAGACGCAATCGTAAATGGTGCGCCACAGAACCCAATGAGCGGTACGTCGAGCATACCGGATGTTAATAACCTAATCGTTTTCCCGATATAATCTACCTTTGTAGGGTCAAAGGTATCTAATGTATCCACATCAGCCATGGAGCGAATTGGTGTATTAAACACAGGGCCCACACCAGCCTTGAGCTCTACCTTTACATTCATCCCTACCATAGGGCTCATAATATCCTTGTAAAGAATGGCTGCATCTACGCCGTATTCTTTTACAGGTAGCTCTGTAACACGAGCACACAACTCAGGCTCTTTTGTAATTTCAAAGAGCGTATATTTTTCTTTGATTTTGCGGTATTCCGCTTGGCTACGACCAGCTTGGCGCATATACCACACAGGTGTTACACCAGGGTTCTTACCTTGGATCATATCTAAATATGCTGTATTCAAGTTCTCAACCCCTTTCTTTCTAATCAATACTAACACACTATGGTAACTAAAACAGTTACTTTAGTTACATCATTTGTAACGTTGCCAATACGATTCCCTGTGAAAGCTATATACCTTCACAGGGGTTATATTTAATTGCGACTTAATCTATGCCGATCAATACCTGTAACGGATTGAGCCATATCAAATACAGAGCGTTGGCATGTAAACAACCAGATTTGTTGGTTTTTGCCTATTTCTGCTAATAATTCTAACGCACTACGTTGACGGTTTTCATCAAAGCGCACGAGAATATCGTCTAGGATAATTGGCAAGGATTCAACTTGGTAAGAGAATACCTTAGCTAATGCTAGGCGCAATGCCAAGTATACTTGGTCGGCTAAGCCACTAGACCAGAACTTAAGTTTCAAGCGTTCTCCATTGCCACTAACCAGTGATATGCCTTCGTTGATTCCGAGAATATCAAAGGTATAGATACCGCCAGTCAAACGTTCTATATAAGAAGATGCAAGCTCTAACATATGAGGCTGTTTTTCTTGCTCATAAGACTGTTGAGCCTTATCCATGCAGTGGCTCATCAACACTTGAGTAGCCCAATCTTCGAGAGCAGATTCTAATTCATTTTGCAACGCTTCCCGTTCTTGAAGCATTTGGTGTTGCTCTTGGTCAGAACCTAGGGCGCGCATAGATTCTACAATTTGACCACGACGTTCATACAAGGTAGCCAACTTATCTTCAATGGATTCTATTTCTCGTTCAGAATGAGCTAACTCATCTAACCAATTATCCTTATTGCCTTCACGCAAGCGGCGATAGAATAAATCTTTATTCTCCGCATCAGGAGCTAATAAATCTAACTGCACCTGACTTTGCTTGTAAATGGTTTGCCATTGCTTGTATTGGTCTTCATCGATAAGATGTTGACGATACTCGTTAGAGCTTTCCATGCCAGCCTTGTGCAATAGCTCTTGTTGACGAAGTAGCAATTCTTTTTTCTTTGCGGTGCCAATTATCATACTCATTGCGGAAGCTTTTTACGTTGTGCTTCCTTTTGTTCCCATACAATTTTATTTTTGTTGGAAGTTTTTTTATATTGGTTATAAATACGTTTTAACTCTGTAGGAGATACAGGAGCCTCAACACCAAGGTTATACCACAAGGTCATGGCTTGGTCTTCGATAACACGTAAGCCTTCTTTATGTTCTGCTAAGCGCTTTTCATAACCTTCAATAGTACGTAACTGTTCATGGTACTGATCGTACTCTTGTTTGAGACCGAAGAAATCATCTTCGTTAAGGCTCTTCGCCGCACCTTGAGGCAACCAATTCTGCCAAGCTGCAAGGGCTTCATCATAAATAGCTTGCAACGTATGACCTTCTTGGACCCAACGATCAAGATGCGCTGCGCCCTCTATGGATGGAATTGGACTCACCACAGGTGTTGCGGCTTTCACAAGTGCCTCTAACTGATGTTCTACATCAGATTTACGAGATGACAAAATTTGTAACTCATAATTCAGTTTAGACACATCAGAATTGCCGTTATGACGTCTCCATGTAGCATACCAGAACAATGCCATAGATAGGATTAATAGTATAAAGCCGCCAATCGTATAGAGTACAGACTCTAATACTAATAAGCCTGCTAATACGAGTAAAACGCCAATCACTGCAGCTACGCCACTAATGCGTTGTAACCACTTTGGCAAATTGGTCGGTTGTGCATCAGGACCATAGCTATCCCGTTTTTCCACAACTCGATCAATATCCATCAAGATAAGCTCTAGTTCACGTTCAAGATGCTCTTTTTTCGCCAAATCCTCTTCGCTGTAATTTGGTAACGATGCTCCGTCGAGATTGGCTGCTGGCAAATCATCAGATGCCTCAGCAGGTTTGCGATCTTGCCAATGCAATAATTGGTCTTTAGCAGTGCGCAAGCGACTTGCTAAGCGCTCACCTTCAAACCAATTCACATCATCGGCCATCGGTTCATCATCACGCCATGCAGAATGCATGGATCGAGAGAATTCTAATTGTTCTCGCACCTTGAAGATGTACGCATCCCCTTCTTCACACTCACGGCGCAATTGTTCCCATTTAGCCCCTTGTTGGATGAGGTCTTCAATATCTTGACCATACGTACCAAACGGACTATCAGGACTAAAGTTGGCTGGCATCAAAGACGCTTCCTTTTCTTGCCACAACTGCATATTGTCTCGAGCTCGTTTAATTTCCTCATCGATACGAAGGAACTCATCACGACTCAAGGCAAGCTCGCTATTGTACTGTTGCATATGCATACGCGCTTCTTCGCTACGGCGATACGTATCCCACGCGCGCAATACCACATCTATACCGTCGCGGTATTCCTTCCACTCTTGCAACTGCCCTTGCAATTCTGCCTCAGTCTGCTCAGTACTGTGAAAGACCTTTTGCAGTTCTACATATTGCGTTTCATGCTCGGCTAAATGGCTTAACTTTTGACGATTTTCTTTAAGTTCATCCATCAACACGTTGATGCGGCGTTTACCATTAGAGGAAGCTACTAATAGATCAGTAGCGCCTTTTTCCACATCTTTTACAACCGAGCCTAAATGCTCGCCACCTTCAGCGCCAAAGAAGCGAGACCGAACCTCTACCTCTTGCAGAACATCGAGGCCTTGTAAATCATCAAGGGTCAATGCAAAAATTCGATTATATGTTTTTTTATCAATACCATGCCACCAGTGTTGAGCTGGCTCCTCATGAATGGCTGGATTTCCAGGACTGTAAAGTCTAGTTGTTTACCCTTACGACCAATGTAGTAGCTTTCACCATTACGCTCTACATCAAGGGCACCCGTCATAGGCCCATAAGCCTTATGAGTACCGCCAAATAGAAGTGTGCGCATCCCTTCAAGCAAAGAGGTTTTGCCACTTTCATTAGGTCCATACATGAGCTGGACACCATGATTTCCCGTAGTGAAAGACCAGTTGCGATACGGGCCAAATTCATCAAATCGTATGCGTTTAATGTTCATCGTTAGCCCCCATCAATACAGTAACACCTTCAATTTCACAGCGCTTCAAGGCGCGAAGCAATAATTCATCACTTAACAACTCAGCATATACACCTAAGCGTTTAAACTCAGGTCGTTCTGCCAAAATTTGACGTACCGTCTGTACCGCATTGCCATCAACCATATCATCATAGGCGCGTAAATAATCCCCTACTACATCGGATAACAATCTACGTTCAGCCAAATTAATGCTAGGTCGCGTATTACACATCATGCGATAAGGCATAACAAATATAGACTTGCTTTTCTCTTCACTTTGAGACTCTTGCAACCATAATTTGCGCACACCTTCTTGTGTACATAAACGATGCAATGGACCTGTACCTACGAGAACAATGGAAAGCAAGATATTTTTCTTATGTTGCTTACGGAGATTCTCTTTTTTATGGCGTAAAATTTCTAAAAATTCTGCTTCCGTTTTCATGCCTGCAATATCAATTTTGATTTCTTCAAAACGGATTGCACTTGTTTCAATAAAACGAGGTTCACAATGACTATTATGAGATACAGAGACGAGATAGCACCCCTTAGGGCCTATTTCCTTGCGGTGTAAACCTTGTGGATTACCAGAATAAACAACAAGAGGTTCCTCGCTAAGAACTTGAGATTTGTGAATATGTCCTAACGCCCAATAATCCATAGCCGCCTCTGCAAGATCAGTTAAACTGCACGGGCCGGTCACATTATGGTTTTCAGAGCCTGCACTAGAACCTACCGTCCCGTGCATGACAGCCAAAGAAAACTCATCTCGTTCAAAGGCGCGGTATTGGCGCGCATAATTGTCACTTTCATTACCATGGCCACAACTAATGCCGTAAACGCCACCAATTTCTATATTGTTAACAATTAATGGGAAACGTTGTACTTGTTCACTAGAGAATACATGCACATTATCAGGCATCTGCAATTGAGCCTTCCAGCTTTCAGCAGGGTCATGATTACCTTGCACCATATATACTGCAATGCGATGTTCCGCCAAACGATACATGGCGCGCACAAAGCGCACTTGAGCCTCTAGATTATGATCTTCGCTATTATAAATATCACCAGCTATGACAACCGCATGAACATGCTCATCAATAGCAGTATCAACAATTGTATCAAAGGCTACATAAGTAGCTTCGCTCACGGCACGATCAACGGCGCGGCTAATACCTGTAGCATATTGAAAGGGTGCCCCTAAATGCAGGTCACCACAGTGTATAAATCGAAATGGCTGCATCTATATCCACTCCTTGTATTAGTACTTTTTATTATAGTTATATATAGTAATTACAATATTTTTATTATACTACAAAACCGTAAAAGATTACTTAAAAAAATAACTATCAATCAATCTATCAAAATAGATACTAAAATATAGTATCTTCAATTAGATTAAAACTATACTCCTTGCCTGTATTAAAAATGGTCTAAAACCTACTGCGACATTTTTTTGTTAACTCAAAAAAATACATTAAGTTGACAATTTATACACGAACGTTTACAATCAAATTGTCAATATTTTATGTTTTTATTAAGTTAACAATTCTTGGAGGCTATTATGGCTTTGCCTACAGATCAACAATCATCCCAAGTGGGTACATACGAAAAAATTCTTACTATTGCCAACCGTATTATGAACGGCGGCGAAATCACTAAGAAAGAAGCAATCGAGTTGATTCATACTTCAGATGATGACACTATGATTCTACTTGCTATGGCCGATAAAATTCGCCAGCATTTCAATGACAACTCCGTGGATGTATGCGCCATTGTAAATGCACGATCTGGCAAATGTCCTGAAAACTGTAAATTCTGTGCCCAATCTGCCCATCACGAAACAGGTGTTCAAGTATATCCGTTCATGGATGATGAAAGCATCCTCGATGCGGCGCGCAAAGCTAAAGAAGCAGGCGCTATTCGTTTTTCTATCGTAACGAGTGGTCGTAATACTAATAACCCAAACGAATTTAACCAAATTATTCGCGTATTAGACCGTATTAAAAACGAAGTAGGTCTCGAAATTTGCTGTTCTCTTGGTTTTGTTAACTTACGAACAAGCTCTCAAATTAAAAAGAAGTGGGGGTAACTCGATACCACTCCAATATCGAAACAGCGCCTAGTCACTTCCCAGATATTTGTACAACCCATTCCTACGAAGATAAAATGTCTACTATCGATAATGCTCAAAAAGCAGGTATTCGAGTTTGCTCTGGCGGCATCCTCGGGCTTAATGAAACATTAGAACAACGCGTAGAGATGGCATTCGAGCTTAAACGTTTGCATATTGACTCTGTACCACTCAACATTTTAAACCCTGTTAAAGGTACACCATTTGAAAGTAATAAAGCATTACGTCCTCTAGATATTTTACGTACCTTCGCTGTGTTCCGTTTCATCTTGCCAAATGCATTGATTCGTACAGCTGGCGGTCGTGAAGTAAATCTTCGTGACTTACAAGCTTATGCTTTAAAAGGTGGCCTTAACGGCATCATGGTTGGTGGCTACTTAACAACTGGTGGTCGTTCTCCACAAGACGATCTCCAAATGATTCAAGACTTGGAGCTAAGTCGCAATTCTGCCCAAGTTTAAATTTTCGTATATACCATTCTCATTTGAGGATGTTGTATATAAAAAATATTCCTAAGATTTATAAATTTTTTACACATATAAAAAAGAACCATCTAGTTTGCTGTGCTAGATGGTTCTTTTATTGCCATAATAAATTATAAATGGCTTGACCATTTGTATTGCCTTCAATAGGTTCTGGGTTTTCATTATACTCTACATTTTTCATAAGGTGTACCGTCTGCCATGTACGCATCTACCTTTAACGTTTCCATGGTACGATTATATCTACTTATATACACTTTATATCGCAATTCGTCGCCACCCAGTTCATTGACCCGCATGACCACAAAAGCGCATCATAATCACTTTTTTTGAACACTGTCATTGTCAATAAATAATTGGTTTCCTGACGCATCTGGCCCAACATAATACCAGTCCGTTGCGTTAGCGGTCCCCCTATACTGAGTAGCCACAAAAGGGACAATATGGTTAATATTTTTCCTCATATGACTGCTCCTCTCATGCCTTAGAGCTGTATACTTTATAAAACTTTAATAGCCATTAAACCTTTATAAAATATACAACTTCTCCTTTATATATAATACCAAAAATTGCCCCATATTTATCAACAATAATTAAACTTAATTATTATCTTTTTTTAGAATTTCAAGAAATTAAAAGAAATTTCTTAAAAAAATTTCATTTTCAACTCATTTTTTTGTTCTTATAATGACAATGTCAAATGATAAATAGAGGTAACAATTCCCTGGTTACCATACGTGTATTTATCTCCCGACAAGTATTACTAACCCCAAAACCTACTACTTGTTTAAATACATGGTTCATTTGATATTAATACTAACACTCCTTACATGAAAAAAAGGACTCCAGTTGGAGTCCTTTTTTTCGTTGTATAAAACTTTAATGAATCTCAAAAATATAATCGTGTATAAATTCTATCTTCTTTGTAATCCACGATAAACTAGTTCAAAAAAATAATTTTCTGAGCTTCTAACCACTCATCGCTCTGAGACCACTTATATTGTTTATTAACAGCATATAGACCGTGCACTAAAAATACAAAAACAGATACCCCAACATCAAACGAAACCCCAAGGGCTTCTGCCATAACGAGCCCCTTGTCGATCTTTTTCACGTCCTATAATGCGTTGTAATACATATTCTGAAATTTGTTCATCTAAAAAAATAAAAGGTAAATACTTTTTTTATGTCGTATAATACGCTGACATAAAGGCAATCTATCAAAAATAGAATCGTATGCTTCTCTCAACGAAACAGAATTAGAAGCAGCTGATAAGGTGTTAGCTATAGTTTGTAAATTGTTGTTATCTACCATTCCTGGCTTCGAATAAGCGATTGCATCATCCACTAAATCATCAACAATTTCCATGATATTACTATAGTGTAAATAAAAAAAGTAGAACGAGTTATACCCGAAGCTTTACACAACGATGTTACTGTTACAGACTCAAAAGAATTGTTTGCTAAATAACTAAGCAAGCCTTCTTTTAACAACATACGTGTCATTTCTTTTCGAGTTATCATATAACCTCCAATATAGACACTTTTATACAATGTGTCTATTAATAAACATAGTGTTAATTATTGTTGAGACTAGTATACCAAAACAAGATACACTAGTTCTAGAGATTACAAATGATAATCTATTCAATTAAATCGACAATAATTTAATTAAGGAGATAACTATGACACAATATACTCACATTCGAAATGCCACAGGAAAATTAACAATAAAAATACAACATTCCTTATTGATCCATTTTTAGCACCAAAAGATACTTATCCTGGCTTTGAAGGAACATTTAACTATCAACAAAGAATGCCTATGGTTGATTTACCTCTATCAATGGACAATCTATTAAGCAATGTAACTGCAGTGGTAGTCACACACACACATCTTGACCATTGGGATGAAACGGCAATTAATGCTATTCCAAAATCACTTCCTATTTTTGTACAAAATACAGCGGACAAAGAACTTATTACTTCACAAGGCTTTAATGATGTACGCATCATTTTTGAAAGTCTGGAGTTTAATGGTATCACATTAAGAAAAACAGGTGGCTCCCACGGCACGGTAGAAATGTATGCAAATCCAGTTCTCGCACCATTAGCAGGCGATGCGATGGGCGTTATTTTTGAAGCAGCAGACGAACCAACTGTGTACCTTGTAGGCGATACAGTTTGGACAAGTGATGTAGAGAAGGCCCTCCTTCGCTTCGACCCTAACGTTATTATTATGAACACTGGATATGCTCAAGTTTTAGGCTTTGAAGATAGTATTATTATGGGTACAAAAGATATTGGCCGCATGGTGGTACGCAAACCAGAGGCTAAAATCATTGCGGTTCACATGGATACAGTTAATCATACTGCAACAAGCCGTGAGGATGTGCGCAAATTTATCAAAGGCAACAACATTGAAAGCCATGTAGCAGTGCCTGAAGATGGTGAAACCATCACACTTTAGTAGGTCTAAAACAATTAGTACATTATACTACGGCTAATACAAGACTAGTAAAAATCTATCCATAAACAATAAAAACCACCCTCTAAAGTCTAATAGTCATAATAACTATAAGATCTATAGAGGGTGTTTTTATACGTAACTACAAATTATAATCTATCAAAAGATAAACTATTTTACTTCAGCCCAACCTAAAGCAGCACGTTTAGCATCAATATCTGCTAAGATTTTTTCAGCTACTTTAGCAGGATCAGTATTTACATACATAACAGAACCTAAAATATCTTTAGTGTCTTCTTTAAGCCATTTTGTAACAGCATCAGAGCCTTGTGTAGGTGGCTCAACGCAGTGGTAAGAGTTGATACCCATCAAGCGGAAGCCAAGGGATGCATCGATACCTTTTTCGTTAGACCATTCAGGGCTAGACATTGCAAATGGCATTTGTGGTAAGTTAAGACCTAATTCACCTGCAATACCAGCAAAGATACCGGAAGAACGAGCATTATCTACACATTCGCCAACATGCCATACTGGTGGTTGATCATCACCCAAGAACTCTTGCAATGCAGGGCTACATTTCTTAATAGCATCTGTATTACAGTAACCAAGTTTCATCAATGGGAAGGATGCACAACCATTTGTTAAGATGATACAGCCATTTTTGATAAGTGTATCAACGATATCTACAGTTGCTTTTTCGTAGATAACGCGAGGGTTGGAACAACCTACTACGTTTACGATACCACGAACTTTACCAGATTTTAAAGCCTCTGCCAATGGTTTGAAGGATCCATAATGTTTAACAGTGGATTCTGGAGAGAAACCAACTTCAGCAGTGATTTCGTATGGCGGAATGAATACAGGCATACCTTTACGCAATTCATGAGCTTCAAGAGCGCGATCCAAGATTTTGCGAGCCAATGCTTTTGTTTCAGACAAGTTAGTGTGATGGTGATCGTAACCGATGTGTTCTGCACCTGGTAAACGAGCTGCATCAGATGTAGTAATAACTTTTGTGTTGAAGCAACGTGCTACGTCCATGATAGCAGGGTAAACGTCTTGAACGTCAGCTACCCAGCAATCAAGAGCGCCTGTACCAAGTACAAGTTCCGCACCGATAGCATTACACAATGGAATAACGTTTTCATAACGGTACATACTGGACAAACCAGAGCAGCAGATACCGTAGAATTGGATACCTTTAGCACCGATAGCTTTTGCTTTTTCTAAGTACTCTTCAGAGGCACCAATTGTACAAATTTGTGATACTAATGTTGGCAAGTGACCATGAACAGCGATGTTAACATAACCTTTTTTCAATGCACCGATGTTAACTTTGGATGTACGACGACCACCTTGACCGAACAATGCATCTGTTGCGATGTCCGCTGCTACTACGCCTGTGAATGTGAAAGCAAGACCACAACGCAAGAATTGTTTCATGTTGCTTTCCCAATCGCCATCTGTACCTACACATGTACGATGGTATGCATCAAAGGCTTCATTGTACGCAGAAATAGGTAAGATATCAAGGTTTTTCCAAACTTCACGGCGCTCAGCTGGAGCTAACGCTGTAATTGTTTTATATTCGCCAGGCAATGCACGGCTCAAATCTTCTAATAGAACATCTGCCAAGTCATTAGCCACTTCTTTTAAGGAACGACCTTCTTCAGGGATGTTGAAAGCTTTACATACTGTGCGAATTTTTTCTTCCCCTAAAATTGGAATATCCAATTGATCGTTAGCAGCAGCTTTCAAAGAAATCAAGATTTCTCGAGCATGCGCACCATGTTGTGTTAAGCCACCTGCAGCAGCACGTGTCATATTACGAGCTACGATAAGGTCAGCATCAGCACCGCAGACACCACGAGGGCTCTTAGGTGTAATTTTACATGGACCCATGAAGCAAACACGACAACATACGCCAGCAATACCAAAAGTACATTGTGGTTGTTGTTTATCGAAACGGTCAAATACTGTATCGCAACCAATTTGCTCCATGCGAAGAATCATTTCGCGTACAGCTGGATCTGGTGTTTGTTCGATAACATCTTGTTTTGTAGGCCAAGTTTTACGATACTCAGCAACGGCTTTCATGTAATCGTTTACGCCATGTTCATGAGGTACCCCTGGTTCATGAGTGTGTGGCACCCATTTATCCGTTGGCAACGCTTTACCATGACTATGGTCATGGTCATGATGATGATCATGGTCGTGATCGTGATGGTGACCGCCACAATGGCAGTGGTCATGGTCATGGTGATGATGGTCATGATCATGATGGTGATGATGTTCGCCATGGCTGTGGTCATGGGTGTTTTTGTTTTCCACATCTTTATTCATAATAAACCTCCTAGGGGCCTACGTAGGCCAACTAACAATAATAAGAAAACATATTCTACTTTTTATTTTTATTTTTTTAAATCCACCACACTTGTGGGTTTTTAAATCCTATCTCCCAAATATGTTTTTAACCTTATTTAAGTATATTTTTCTGAAAGGACATTTGTCAATTATTTTTTTGAGAATTTTTTTGACTCATTTGCTTCAAAGAACATTGTAATTGCTATATTTATCAAATTCGATATTTTTCAGTTTTCTTTCACAAAAGCAAAAGAGGTTAATTCCTGTAAACTTAGGGAATTAACCTCTTTTATCTATAGAATACTATATTTATATATTGTTTTATATGAATTATTATTTGCAAACAGTACTTAATACTCTAACATTCCATCTGTATAATTTATAAGAATTGTTGCATAACTTGAGCCACTTCAGGCAAATGGAATCGCTTTGCTCTATCTGATCTCGCTACAAGAACTAATTGACGGAAACATAGTTTCGATGCTAAAGGATAGAATTTAACTTTATCATCATCACCTTTACTATTAAGTGTACTCGGCAAGAATGTAATACCATAATCATCTTCTACCAAGGATCTACAAGTGTCAAGATTTTCAGAACCAATAACCGCTTTAGGCACAAAGGATTCAGCCTGACATAGACGATTTACCAAGGTTCGTAACTTAAGGCCTTCTCTTATGAGAATAAAAGGGAAAGACCCAAATGGTGCTATCTCATGTATTCCATTCGGTGTCATGAGCGAGTCAGCAATAGCTATAGCTTTTTTATTCTCTACACTAACAGCTAATAAAATTTGCTCATCTAACACAGGATAACTTTCAAGAGCTTGCGAGTAAATTGGTGTTGGAAATAGACCTACATCAACCAATCCATCACAAATTTGTTGCTCCAAAAAATGGGACTCCCCTTCTACTACATGAAATTCCCAGGATGGCTCAATTTGTTGAAAGCTCTTCAATGTTTTTCCCAACATATGATGACCATAGAATTGAGATAATCCAATACGCACATGATAAGCCGCATCAGACCCTTGATTAATGATCGACTGTGTTAAAGCCTCTACCTTTCCTACTAAAGGCATACCCTCTTTAGCAATTTGTAAGGCTGCAGCGGTTGGTACAACCTTTGTCCGATCTCGAACAAATAAAGGTACACCTAATTCAGCCTCAATGCGACGAATACTTTGACTCAATGCGGGTTGAGAGATATATAGTTTTTTAGACGCCTTTGAAAATGATGCCATCTCAACGATGGTACTTATATATTTAATATCCTTTATATCCATAAAAACACCTTATAACAAAACATTATTGATTTATCATAAGTATATATTACCACAAAAGAAAGAGCCCTCCACAAGGAGGGCCTTTTATTTGAGCAGTTAGACAATCTCAATATTATATTGAGGATTTAATAAATTTTGAGACTACATTAGAGTTTTTTTAATACATCCAATACCTCTTGAGGCAATTCGTTTTTATGACCAATAAGTTTTTCTACATAGTCATAGCGGAACTCGAAAGCTTTGTGTAATTGGTGATGGTATTCACGCACTTGGAATGGTGGTTCAAAACCAGGAACCTCAACATAAGAGAGGTTTTCATATTTATAGAATGGTTTGAAGTCCAATGCACCTTCTACCAAACGTTCCAATAAATCAAGAGTTACCTCTTTAGGAATTTTATTTTCCAAGAAGAAACCTGTGTTCATGATGTAACATTGTACGCCACATTCAGAGAATAATTTTTTGTAGCTTTCATAGTCACGAACCAATGGATATGTACGGAATGGATTTGCATATGGTTCGATAACAAGTGCATTTGGATCAACGTGAGCATCCAGCTTTTCAGCAGTAGAACGACGTGTCGCAAGTGTTGCACCCATTGTAGATGCCAAAACAGGATCATTAATTTTAAGGATTGGTGGCAAAGTTTTATCTTTCATAAGCCATACAATGGCATTAACTGGTTGATCTACGTAGTTTACACGATTATCTGTCCAGAATTGAGATTTAATAGCGCGACCATTATTATTACGCACATCTTCTGCCAATACAACCTTACGGCCATCCTCATCCATAGTTACGCCAACATTTTGTAGAGTCAACAAGAATTCATTAGCAGGATGTTCCACAGGATAGTCTTGCATTTTGTCGAAATATGTAGGTTCAAGAGCAATAGAACTCAAGTCATTAGTATTAATGATATACGCATCGTCATGCAAGATAGAAATATCATAACGACCATCATGCTTTTCATGAGTTAATGTAGATTTACCAGAACCGGACAAGCCAAATACACCGATAGTGTAGCTTTTACCATTGTCAAGATTGTAACGTTTCATACCGCCGTGGCATGCTACATAATCAAAACGATTCGCCAAGGACCAAGCCAATGTAAGGGTACCTTTTTTATGCTCACCGAAGTAGCGCATACCAAGAATCATAGCGCAGTTATGAGCTGGGTCAAAAATAGCAAGCCCACCCGGATGACCTGGTACCACATAGTCAGGATCAGAATAGATATAAATATCGCCTTCTGGAATTTCTACACTATCATTGTAGAATTCTTTTACGGCTGCATCAAAGAACTTAAAGTTCATGATCCAAGAATACAAAATGGATGCATGGTCTTTCGGAATCATCAAATGCGCACGAGCAGTAAATTTTTTATCAAGACCTACGATAGTATCAGCAGAAATCCATTCTTTACCACGGCTATCATAGACTGCATCACGTGCAATATTAGCAAGTTCCACTTCGTCAATGCCTTCATCGCCAATAATGCGACGAGCTTTTGCATAACGGCCTGTAGTTTTACCATCGTTTGTAACAAGTACCTTTGCATCAGCTGGCAAACCTTGCTCGCATGGTTTATATACAGACATATCGAGGACGATAACACCAGGTTCTTCAGTGGCCAATTGGTACGCTTGTGCCACAGATGTAATAGGCGTTACATTGTTTCCATAAAATGCAGTTTCAATAGTACTGCGCATCTTAGAAAATAATGGGTTTGTTTTAATTTCACTTTGCTTCCAAACGCGTCTTGTCGACATAGTATCCAGATCCTCACCTTTAATATATACGTAATTTCTCTTGTAAAAAGTAGTTTAAGATAAGAAAATACTGCCTCGGCAAATACTTTCATTATATTTTTATTGTACCCTTTTTCAGACAAATTTGTATACACAAAATAGATGAATTATAAGAAATTAATGCATGCTTATTATGAATTAGTGCAACATATTATATATAAATAGTTTTGATATCTCTATCTATTTTTATTGATTTCACCCCAGTAAAAAAATCAGTGTAAAAAAAGTATGCTGAATATATAACAGCTAATCAAAAAATGAAATGAGGCTAGGTCATAGGGACCTAGCCATTTATTCTAAAAAAAGCAAATATTTATTTTTTTAGCTTTATTAATGAAGGCATCAATTTTACCAACAAGATCATCTACGTTAAAATCACCACGTTCGGCAATCATCTTGACCGTTGCCACTTTTTGCCATCACTTTCACCATCGGTGTTTTCAATTTCTCAAATTTAGGGATTTAAAGAAATCAAATAATCTACAACCTCAGGGCTTTGCTTGATTAAATTAGAGAGAGTTGTCTTTGCATCGATATGGAAACGACCGTCAGCATCGGTAGCGAGTGGCTCTTCATCTACCTCTTCTGCAGCCTCTTGGGCTAAGGATTTATCAGTATCATTACCCTTACCAGTACTATTTCTGCATTTCCTACAAACTCTGTCTTATCCCAAGTTAATAGTGTGCGAGAACCTTCCAATTCACGGATATGAGTGCAATCTTGCATCATTTCTAAAACACCGCGGAATTTACCATTTTCATCGCGTACTGCTGTATAGATAACATAGATAAACAATCCCGGTTTATTGATCCAGAATTCAGCTTGGCTTTGCTCACCAGAACGGAATTTCTCTACGATTTCTTCTACAACGTGAACAGACTTCGCAGGGTGACAATTCTTCACCTCACGACCGATAACATTGGCACTGCGAGGGAATATACGATGTGGTGTATCACTGTAGAATTTAACGAGTTCGTTTTCATCTACATAGGACATATCTACAGGAAGATGACGGAACAATAGATTAATTTGCTCTAAGGTCAATTTTCCTGTGGCTACATCGAGGACAGCATCCTTACCAACTTGTGCTCCACCTACAGGACCAACGTATTTGGATAATAACCCTGCTAAATCATTTAGGAACTCATTAGATACTGCACCATTTTGACCAACAGTATTTCCGTTTAATTGCGCTGCAGAATCGTTGATGCCTGGCACGACATATAAACCTGGCGGATTGATGATAGCATAACCAATTTCATGATCGTTTGCTCATGCGCACAAACTCTTCATCGCTTAATAATTTAAAGGATGTTGGCAATAGTACTTCTAACTCTTTAGAATTCAAATCGCGCAATTTCGCCAACGTTTCTGGAACGGATGCTAAAAATTCTTCGTATTTATCTTCTCGAAGCAATGCATAGGACGCAGAGATGGCATCGCGCACGCCATCGTCAAAGGTCCACATAATACGCGTAGGACGATCAAAGCCATGTTCTTCAAGCATTGGATATAATTGATTTTGTTTACGAGATAGATGTATACGCCATTGTGCTAGGGAATCAAATACACCAAGCCAAGGATTTTTAATAAACTTATCTTGTTTCAACAATTCATCCGCTTCAAGAGCTACCTTTTCAACGGCATTAATCTCTTCCAAATATGCCCATAATGGATGATTTTCAGGGTACTCATTCTCAGCACGCACTAATACGCCATCAAATAAGTTCAATAGATCATCCATCTTATCTAGGATTTCCTCATCCTTATATACACCTTTCAAACTTTGCTCTGCATAGGCAAACTCATCAGGCGTACAAGTACCTAGTTTTTCTTTCAAAATACGATTGCCCTCTTCCAAGGACAATTTACCATCTAAATAATCTTCTTTTACAGACACAATGATTCTGTAACGATCACTATTAATATCTAGCTTTTGCTGTAATGGATTCATATGCTTATACCTCCATGGGTCAAAGACTATTAGTATATACAATATATTATTACTATATTAAATATACTTTTATTATATCCATTTTGAAAGTAATTTTCAGTTGCCATAGATACATATTTAGATATATTTGAAAGATTCTAATCAGGACCACCCGTAAAACGGGTGGTTTGCTCATGGGCTATAAGCCCGTAGTACTAGGCCAGCGTCTAAAGGCGCTGGCTTTCACTACGTTCAAGCCGCATAGCCATTGACTCGTAACGGTCCCCTTAAAGGGGATATGTATTACTTGCTACCCTTAAAAGGGTCCTCATATTCTTTTACACTAAGTTTATCTTTCATTTGGTCATGTAATTCTTGCTCACGTATATATTTTTTTACGGTAGCTTCATTTAATCCTACCGTACTTACATAATATCCCTCGGACCAAAAAGTGTCTATTTCCAAATTTATACTTTAAGTTTGCGTGTTTATCGAACATCATTAGCGCACTTTTTACCCTTTAGATATCCCATAAAAGATGAAACTGATATTTTTAGGTGGAATTAACACTAGCATATGCACATGATCGCCATAAGCTCCCCCTCTATAATCTTGACGCCCTTATATTCACATAAACGTCTCAGTATTTCACGTAAACTATTTCTATATTGATTATATATAACTTTACGTCTATACTTAGGTGTAAATACTATGGGGTATTTGCATAACCATTTTGTGTGCGCAAGGCTCTGTGTCTTTGTTGCCATATAAAATCACCTTTCTTTTGTATATAATGCGGCTTGAACACCTACATTATACTTAAGCAAGGTGATTTTTTTGTATAACTTTCGTTGCCGCACCCGCATAGCGGGTGGTTTTATGATTCGCGACTACGTCGTGAACCAGTCTAAAGACAATAAAAAAAGCGCCCATACAATGTATGAGTGCCTTCTATTAATTTCTAAAATCAATATATTCAGTTTTAGAAGATGCTACAGGATTACCATTAGAGTCTGTAGCTGGAGTGAAACGCCATGTGGAGATTTTCTCAACAAGAGCCTCATCAAGAGCACTAACCCCACTAGATTTTACGACCTCTATGTCCCCTACAGAACCATCTTCATTGATGGTAAAACGCACATCTGCACTATGAATGGAATCGCCATAACCAGCAATATTAATTTGATCTACAGATGGTGTAGATATTGCTACAGGCAACTGAAATGGCGCCGCCAACACAGAGGCTGCCATACTAGTTGCAAACAATGCGCTTAACACAGTACAACGCAACACTTTATTCATCACATTCTCCTTATTTAGCTGTTACAGCTTGTTTAGGTAGAGTAATTGTCATCCCAATAATAGATTCATGAGCCTTTTGGTCCACGCCGATAGCAGGTGTAAATTTCCATTGTAGAATGGCTTTTTTCACTGCTTCATCAATTGGAGCATAGCCAGAGGAACGTTCTACGAATACGTTTTTAACATTACCTTTTTTATCAATTAAGAAGCGTACGCGCATATTAGGCGCTACTGTAGCTGTTTGAGGAACCTCAGGCAACTCAGGTTTTACAATTTCCACTTCGCGCGGAGATTCTAAGAACTTAGCCGCATCAGCTGTATAGTTACCTAATACGCCAAAGGATGCAACAAGTAAAGCCGCCGCAGTGAATCGGAATAATTTATTCATAATATGCCTCCTTATTTATTGTAAGTCTATGAATAATATCATACTAAATAAAGATGAATATTTAAAGAACATTTTCTTATTGATAAAATTTCTCATTTATGATATATTGAACACAAGATAACTGTTCGGACTTACATATCAGGTAGATATGACAAAAAACTACACAAAGGAGGTTCATCATGAGACGTAGAAAGCGTATTCAAATGAAGGTCATGATGGTACTTGGTCTCATTGCCCTCGTTGGGCCTAACCATCTACAAGCTCTTATTCACTAAATAATCGTGACCCAAGCAGACGAACGTATTACTGCCAATAGTCGCTACGTTAGTAGCGGCTATTTTTCTGTTTAAATTTAGTATCTATAAAAAGGAGGTTTATTATGAAAGTTCAACCGAATCGTATTAGTCGTCGTATCATTAGCACTTATGTTATTCGCCCTTGCAGGGCTGTGGTAAAAGGATGCGACACAAGACAGTCAGAAAAAACTAAACGTCGTTGCCACAACGACAATGTTAACGGATTTAGTGAAAGAAATCGGTGGTGACCACGTATCTGTACAAGGCCTTATGGGCCCTGGCGTAGACCCCCACCTCTATCAAGCCAGTGCAGGTGATGTTACGGCTATGTCTAAGGCAGATGTGGTCGTATACAACGGCGTTCACCTAGAAGGCAAAATGGGTTCCATTTTTCGATAATTTAACGAAACAAAATAAAGCAACCATCCGAGTGTCCGATGCCATTGATCCAGCCATATTGCTAGACTTCGACGAAGAAGATGGCGTGAAAACAAAAGACCCTCATATTTGGTTCGATGTAGCGAATTGGAAACTTGCTGCCAAAGCTGTATATGAAGGTCTTGCTAAAGCAGATCCAGCTCACAAAGAGGATTTCAAAAAACGCTATGATGCATACCTTACTAAATTAGATGAAACAGATGCATACATCAAAGCTCAAGCAGAATCCATTCCTAAAGAATCTCGCGTCCTCGTAACAGCACACGATGCCTTCCAATACTTTGCTCGCGCTTATGGCTTTGAAGTAAAGGTTTGCAAGGTGTAAGTACTGCTACAGAAGCTGGCACACAAGATGTGAATGAACTTGTTCAATTTATCGTAGATCACAAAATTAAAGCGATCTTCGTAGAATCTTCTGTACCACATAAAACAATCGAAGCCGTTCAAGAGGCAGCTAAGGCTAAAGGCTGGAATGTTGCCATCGGTGGCGAATTATACTCCGACTCCCTCGGTTCTGAAGGCACTGAAGGTGGCACATACATCGGCATGGTAAAAGCCAATATCGATACCATCGCTAAAGCACTTAAATAACAAATAACGTTTCAAAACAAGGACGACATAAAATGTATGTCCCTATGTAAATACACGTGCTACTAGTAATACATTGCTAGTAGCACTCATTAGTAAAAGGAGGTCTCTATGGAATGGGCCGTTGAAGTTGAAGATATGACCGTAGCCTATACGACAAAACCCGTATTATGGGACGTAGATATGAAGGTACCCATCGGTTCCTTAGCGGCTATCGTCGGCCCTAATGGAGCCGGAAAATCTACATTATTAAAGGCCATGCTTGGCCTATTAACAGTTATCTCAGGGAGTGTTAAGTTTTATATCGATCACCACCTTGCGATGGACAAACATGATTACAAGAAAATCGCTTACGTCCCGCAAAGTGGCAGTGTCGACTGGGACTTCCCCACTACCGTATTAGACGTTGTACTTATGGGTCGCTATGGTCATCTAGGGTGGTTCAAACGACCAAGTAAAAAGGATAAGGAACTCGCCCTCTCCATGATTGAAAAAATGGGCATGAGCGACTATGTAAACAGGCAAATCCGTCAACTTTCAGGGGGCCAACAACAACGTGTATTCCTTGCGAGAGCCCTCGTGCAAGAGGCAGATATTTACCTCATGGACGAGCCCTTCAAGGGCGTCGATAAAACGACAGAACACGCTATTATTTCCCTGTTACAAGAAATGAAAGCGCGCGGTAAAACGGTTATCGTCGTACACCACGATTTAAATACGGTACCTCAATATTTCGACTGGGTAACGATGGTGAACAAACAGACTGTTGCCTACGGCCCTGTAGCAGATACATTTACGGAAGAAGCCATCGAGCGCACCTACGGCAAGGGGAGGATTGTATGACCATACTCCAATCATATACGACGCAGATGGTACTGCTTGGCACGGCGCTCTTAGGCCTCGCCAGTGGTATTGCGGGCACCTTCGCAGTACTGCGCAAGGAAAGCCTCATTGGTGACGGTCTTTCCCATGCGGCACTACCTGGTGTAGTTATCGCCTTCTTGCTGACAGGCATAAGGATATTGAAGTCCTCATCACTGGGGCCGCCCTATCCTCGATTACTGCAGCTTGGCTCATTACCATTACCGTCGAAAACAGTAAAATCAAATTCGATGGTGCTCTGGCTACTATACTATCTGCTTTCTTTGGTCTTGGTATGGTTCTACTCACCTACCTTCAAAGTCTAAATAATGCAGGTCAGGCGGGGCTTTCAAAATTTATATTTGGACAGGCCGCCACTATATTAGCTCGCGATTTGTACATTACATCGGCGGCAGCGCTCATCATTATCGTTTTAACAGCCTTATTTTGGAAGGAGCTAAAGCTCATCTCCTTTGACGTGGAATATGCCAAAACATTGCAAATTCCGGTCACCTTTACCCTCATTTTATATCGTTCCCTATTGATCATGACCATTATCATCGGCATTCAGTCTGTAGGGGCTATCTTGATTAGCTCCCTACTCATTGCACCGGCCGTAGGAGCCCGTCAGTGGACGAACAAACTCGGCACCATGTGTATACTAGCAGGTTTCTTCGGCATGGTATCTGCTATTGGCGGCACAATCTGGAGCACATCGGTACAAAAACTACCAACAGGTCCTGCCATCATCGTCATCCTATCGGTTATCGTCCTATTGAGCCTCATTTTTGCACCTAATAGAGGCATCTTGTGGCAATATCGTAAAAACAAACAATCAAAACGAGCTTTATTATCTGAAACTGCAAGAATAAGCCCCGCTGATTTACAACAAAAGATATATAGAGCTGAGGGTGGACAGCCTCGTATAGGAGGTGCCCCATGACAGTACATACAGAAATTTTACTCATCGCCATTGCGGTATCTATTGCGTGCGCTATCCCCGGTGTATTCCTCGTGCTGCGCCGCATGTCCATGATGGCCGACGCCATTACGCACACCGTATTCCTTGGCATCGTGCTAGCCTTCTTCGTGACGGAAGACTTAAACTCACCCTTGCTTCTAGTAGGGGCAACCGTAGTCGGCGTAGGAACGGTGTGGCTTACAGAGATGATTCATAACACGGGCCTCGTCAACGAAGACGCATCTATTGGTATTATATTCCCGCTCCTCTTCTCCATTGCTATCATCCTCGTCAGCCTCTATAGCGGAAACGCACACCTTGACGTAGATACGGCACTTCTAGGGGAAATTGCGTTCGCCCCGTTCGACAGATGGATTGTAAACGGTACCGACTTAGGTCCTGTATCACTATGGATTTCCCTGGGGTGGCAGTCATCAACCTCGTATTAGTTATGCTCTTCTACAAGGAACTGCAGTTATCCACCTTCGATCCACTATTAGCAGGGCTTTTCGGCTTCATGCCCGCCCTCATCCACTACGTGCTCATGACCATGGTGTCTCTCACCGTGGTGGCCTCCTTCCAAGCGGTAGGTGCCATCCTCGTTATTGGTCTCATGATTGGGCCTGCGGTCATCGCTTATTTATGGACGGACTCTGTGAAAGCCATGCTCACTAGCAGTATCATCATCGGCATTATCTGTGCCGTCATCGGTACAGAAAGTCGCTTTCACCCTAGACGTATCCATTGCGAGGCGCTATCGCAACAACGTATAGGTCTCGCTTTATTAATTGCCGTTATTTGGCACGCCAAAGACGGGCTATATCGCAACCTATCGTCGTCAACGCCACTTGCGTCGTCACTATCGAGAAACGATGATGCTCTGCCACATCTATACCCATATGAACACACCTGTGGCGGCTATTGAAAACGGTATCGGCACCATTCACGAACACTTGAACTGGAAGCCAGACTATACACACCAAGCCGCATCACACCTTAAGAAACAAGGCTTGCTATATGTAACAAACGGCTACTATATGCTTACCGATAAAGGTGTAGCGCAGGTAAAGGAAATCATTTAATTAATTTTATTTAATGAATGTTAATTAGACGCCTTCAAAAATACATATTTTTTCCCAACAAAAAAGAAGCTGAAATCAATGCTAGTCTGCAAGATTTCAGCTTCTTATTTTGTATTTAATTATATGACTAGAACACAACACGCATCTGATACCACTTAGCACCGCCGTGATCAGATTCAGACTCGCCTTCATTTACAAAGCCAAACTTGGCATAATAATGAATCTTTTCTTCCTTACAGGTTAGAATAACGCCTTTACGCTTTTTCCTCTCTCGCAAGGTCGATAAAAGCCTCAATTAACTTACCACCTACACCACGATTACGATACGCTGGCAATGTATTTAGTCCAAATATCATCTGCCATGCACCATTAGGGTTGTGTAAGGATGCATCAGCAAACATCTCATCCGTTAAAATTTCATCATCTGTTACGAAGCCATCGATAAAACCGATTGGAGTATCTCCGTCAAAGGCAATTAAAAACTGACCAGAATAATATTTTAATCGTTCTTCAAAAATGCCTCACGAGGTGCCGCCTCTGCAGGAGGAAAACAAGTTGCTTCTATATGTGTCACTAAATCTAAATCTTCGGTTGTTGCTTTTCGTATTACTATATCCATCTTCTTCTCCATCGTACATACATAGTTTTTAGTATATACCGTTTATAAAATAAAGGCTACACATGCAAGGAGTGATGTGTAGCCTTTTCTATTCTACTTTTTCGTATATTTAGGCACATTGCGATACTGCATCGGTAAGGAATTCTCTTTTACCTTAAAACCGTGCTTTTCATAAAACGGTGCATTCTTGCTATCACCAATCATAACATTAATGTACAAATACGACTTGTAAGCGTCTTTCACCATTTCTAGTAAATGACCTGCAATACCTTGGCCATGATAATCAGGATGAACCAGCACATAATTGATAAACACACCAGCTCGCTATCGTCCATAACACGAATAAGACCGACTAAACGGTCACCATCCCAAGCAGTAATCACACGAGATGAATTCATTAGAGCCTTATGTAATCGGTCAGGATATTTACCGACTACCCAACGAACAGACAAAAATAAATCTGCTACCTGTTGGGGCGTAAAATTTCGCTCTTCAGTATAGGTAATCGCCATAAAAGATCCTCCACCGAATCCCGAGATAAGCGCTATTAACTAAGGGCAATCTATTATTAAAATAGACTATAAAATTAAATAACCTCTAGTAGGCTAGATTTTTTAATCGAACTCCTTTAATCCAGTTTCTTACTCATATAGATAACATCATCCATAGGGTTATGATAATACGGCTCGCATTCAACAAAACCATGCTTCTTGTATAAATGGATGGCTGCTTGCAATGGTGCAATTGTATCTAGCACCATTTCTTTATAACCAGAGACCTTAGCATGGTCCATGATACTTTCAATAAGACGATCACCTAGAGCATGACCGCGCCCCTCAGGACGTACATAGAGACGTTTCATTTCACAACGGCTCTCACTATGCTGATAATACGCCACCACGCCGAGCACCACGTTATTATCATCGATAGCTACTAATAACTCACCATTCGGAGCCGTATATTTCTCAGCAATATCAGCCAATTCTTTATCTAAATTCTGAAAGGACAAATCGCGATTAAGCCACTGCGTATACTCAAGAATTAATGCCTTTACTTGATCTAAATACGGCTTGCCATCAACTATTCTAATCATATACACTCCAAAGGATACAATCCTCACAACTATTTCTTCTCATATGGTGTATGTTGGAAGATTTCTTTTACAAGCCCCTCTCCAACAATTAAACTACCTTCCATAATAAGGAACTCCGTGCCAACTTGTAAACTAGAATAATCTAGATCTTCATTTACTGGCAACGCATTGGCGCGTATTGGCTGATCAAAGATAACATCTTCACCATCAATAAAGTTAACTTCAATAGGTTCCTTAGTGCCTTTTACAACAATATGAGAGCTATACTTTCCATTATTTAAATTTGGTGGGTTTGTATTTTTCTTGCTAAAAAAAGTTACAGTACAACTAATAGTAAAATCTAAATTGCTCATATTAGTCCTCATCAATTACATATACCATATCGCCTGTATAGTATATCAGAGTAAAAAAACTAAATTGCTCTATGTTAAGATTATCTAATCAATCTAGAACCTTTTTAAAAATTTCCTTATTTTCTAAAACTATATTATATATTCTAACCAAAAAGACTTTTATAAAGCGCCTTAATTTCTCGTCCGTATTTCACTGCACCGGGAATATGCAATCTTTTTATAATAGTCTTCTAATATTTCTGGGTGATTTTTTTCAAAATATCAAATTCAATCATATATGAAGCAATACTTGTTATAGAATATTTTCCTATTTCAAGTATAGTTGATTTATCTTCTCTATCTAATTCTTCGCCTTTCGTAAAATCCCCATCAGGATATTCTTCACAAGTTTCATCACTGTATTGCCAAAAGGCTTTACTCCAAAGAATCAGTTCTTTACGATTGTATTCTATTAATTGCTCGAAAAAAACTGCATTAACTCTTCCTCAGAATATAACTTGCAATTAAACCCTTCTAATAAGAATTGTCTTTGATTCAATCGATTTCTTAGCTCTTGAATTTCTATACTTTGTAGTTCTTTATTAAAGTTATCAGGCCCCAATTCCTCTATAATATCTAAATATATAGCGCTATCTAAAAAAATCTTTTAAAGTTTTCATATCCTTATATCCTTACAGAATTAACACCTTCCATAATAAAGAACTCCATATCTGCTTTTTATAACAAAGTAATTTACAATTTCAAAAAAACTAACAAAATATTAACTTATATTAGGCCTCATTCAATTACATATACCATATTACCTGTAAAGTATATGTTCATTATACAGTGTACGGGATTTCCTTCAGTCCATAACCACCCCTGGAATACAGCGTGACCCCAATTATAGGTCTCCGTAATGACCTCAAACTCACTTTCACTATACTCCTGTTGATACTGAGGTAACTCAATTCTTTTACCTCTGAAAGTATCTAACATTGTGCTATTAAAAACAAGAATTTCTAAATCATCGATATCACATTTCTCAAATACAATCTTAGCCTTATGAGTCTGTTCATCACCATTCTCATAGGAAAAAATATAATCAAAGGTAAAAGTTAGATTACCGTCTACGTATTCTATTTTTTGTACCCTTGCATCGTGGAGGGAGTACTTAAAATACTCCCCAAAAGATCTTATGATTTTCATATGCTCCAACAATAATAATAAAAAAAACAAATTATGTCTTATATTATTATATTTATTAACCATATATAGTCATAAAAGCCTCCTGCCAAAATGACAGGAGGCTTTATTTCGGCAAATGTATAGCCAGAATTATTTGTTATTCTTATTCCCACTCAATTGTTGCAGGTGGTTTAGATGTAATATCGTACACGATACGGTTGATGTGTTGTACTTCGTTTACGATACGACGGGAGATTGTGTCCAATACGTCGTAAGGGATGCGTGCCCAGTCAGCAGTCATGAAGTCTGTTGTTGTTACGCCACGCAATGCCAATGTGTAGTCGTATGTACGGAAGTCGCCCATAACGCCTACAGTACGTGTAGATGTTAATACTGCAAAGTATTGGTTGATGCTGCGATCAAGGCCAGCTTTTGCAATTTCGTCACGGAAGATGTAGTCCGCATCACGCAAGATATCGAGTTTGTCTTTAGTGATTTCACCCATTACGCGAATAGCAAGACCAGGACCTGGGAATGGTTGACGCCATACGAGGTAATCAGCCAAACCTAATTCAGAACCAAGTTCACGCACTTCGTCTTTGAAGAGGTTACGCAATGGTTCAATAAGGCCTTTAAAGTCTACAACTGCAGGCAAGCCACCTACGTTGTGGTGAGATTTAATAACTTCAGCTTCGCCAGTACCGGACTCGATAACGTCAGGGTAGATTGTACCTTGTGCCAAGAAGTCAACGGAACCGATTTTACGGCCTTCGTCTTCGAATACGCGAATGAATTCTTCACCGATAGCTTTACGTTTCGCTTCTGGATCTTCAAGACCAGCCAATTTATCTAAGAAACGTTTTTCTGCATCCACACGAATGAAGTTCATGCCGGAATCTTTGAAAGCAGCTTCAACTTCGTCGCCTTCGTTTTTACGCATTAAACCATGGTCAACGAAGATACAAGTCAATTGGTCTCCAACAGCTTTAGAGATAAGAGCTGCTGCAACGGAGCTATCTACACCGCCAGACAATGCCAACAACACTTTGCCATCGCCTACAGTATTACGGATTTCTTCAATAGCAGTTTTTGCATAGTTTGCCATTGTCCATGTGCCTGTGAAACCACATACTTCATACAAGAAGTTGTGAAGCATTTCTTTACCATGTTCAGTGTGCAATACTTCTGCATGGTATTGCATAGCGTATAATTTGCGTTCTTTATTTTGCATGGATGCAACAGGGCAGTCTTTTGTATGAGCAACGATTTCGAAACCATCAGGTACTTTTGCTACATAGTCAACGTGGGACATCCACACAACTTGGTCTTCGTCCAAGCCTTTGAACAACGGGGATGTAGTGTCCACTTTAGTAGGTGTTTTACCAAATTCGCGGTTGTCCGCAGATTTAACTTCGCCACCCAATGTATGCGCCATAAATTGCATACCATAGCACATGCCAAGAATAGGAATACCAAGTTCAAAAATCTCTTTTTCGATTTTTGGAGAGTTTTCTTCATACACGCTGTTAGGGCCACCTGTGAAGATGATACCTTGCGGTTTTAATTCTTTAATTTTGTCCAGCGCTTTGTTGTATGGATATACTTCGCAGTATACGTGATTTTCACGAACACGGCGCGCGATCAATTGATTATATTGACCACCAAAGTCAACAACAATAACAAATTCCTTGTTTTCCATGCCTTCCTCCATATGCATCTATTTGTGAAAGTATATTCACTATTTTTTAATGCCCATACATTTCTGTACTGGGGGTGCGTTTTTTCGAAGCAAACGCTAATTTTCATTACATTTCATTATATCATACGAAGTATATGGACTCCATATATTCCGTATAAAATTTATAGAAAAGATTTTAATGTTCGGATTTTACTATATAACAAACTTAATACGAGGAAATAATTTTTAATAGGCTCTAACCTTTCGAGGGACTCTAGCTTTTCAATGGACTATACTTTATGATCCTCGCATTTAGACATTTTTACAGCTCCAACGGGACAGATTGAATAACAATCGCCACAACCAATACAGCCTTTTCCGATGTTAAACTGAGTCTCCCCCTTTGGTGATGCATTGAACAGGGCAATCTACGGCACACGCACCACACTTAACACAAGTGTCATCGATATGAAATTTTAGATTTCCCATTTACATCACCTCCGATCTTTGATTATACATCAACTATTACCAACGATAGGGGTCATAAATTCTATTACGATGCCGACGCTGTTACTATTAAGCTCTTACAATTAAATAATATATATTTCCCTATACTACCAGTTAAAAGTATTTATTTTTAACTGGTAGTATCTCTAATTTTAGATATGATTATTATTTTTTAAGTAATTCATTGTTGTATGCAATAGCTGAATAGATAGCCTTTGCTACACCTTGGTGGTTATTATCTGTAGTCACGTAGCGCGCTGCTTCTTTAATATTCGGTTTACCATTGCCCATAGCAACGCTAGCACCGGCAAAGCGTAGCATGGATAGATCGTTTTCACTATCACCCAGTGACATTACTTCGTCTGGACTAAAGCCCCAATGATTGGCTAAAGCCTCAACGGCTGTTCCCTTTGTGGTATGCGGTAATACGAATTCTAAGTTACCTTCACTAGAGAGTAGTACATCATAAAAACGTTCACGGCCTGTACCGTCATGAGACATACCTTGGTATTCATCGCGTAAGTCTTGTAAGATGTGTTGGCGCATAGGCTCATCACCGTAGAAAATTTGCATCTTTTCAGGGCCTTCGTCTAAGGCTTCCATATGAGCCAGTAAATCAGGCACCATCGTACGTGTTGCCAAGATAAATGGACGAATATTAGGTCTAAAGAAGAAATTAGACTGTTCGACTTCACACTCAGACATCTTTGTATTCGCTGCTGCATCACCTTCAGCCAAAGCATAGTGATCATGGGTTTCACCAGGCAGATGACCTTCTGTATCAGCAGAAATATGATTATTCATTACGCTATGAGAACTCTTTGTATTACTGCCATCGCCCTCATTACGTTCATCTGCACAGGCACATAAACGTTCCGGCGTAATACAACGAGATGGTGGATACATGCCATAGATTTTATCTTTTACATAGGCCTCCACATAGACGCCATAGGTTAAAAGTTTACGCAATAAATATAAGGCTTGCTTTTTATCAAATGTTACATGGAATAGCGAACGTTTTTCTTCCTTATCCATTACATAAGCACCATTAGTACACATGAAGTAGCGTAAGCATGGCAACTTCTCGATGACATCGTTCATCTCATTCCAAGCACGACCAGAAGCGATGGCTACACGAATCCCACTTTCACGAGCAGCACGAATCGCCCCGATAGCCTCATCAGGGATTGCTTTCGCATCGTTAACCAAGGTGCCATCTACATCGGATGCAATGAATCGGATGGGTTTATCACCGGTAAGTCCTATATAATTTTTAATTTCTAATGTTTCAGTTGAGGACATAAAGCCTCCTTTAATACGGTATATAAATGGATAGATATTATTGTAAATCAGTAGTACAGTAATATTTAGACAATGTAATATTTAGGCGTATATATAGACAAATATAAAGTAATCCTGTCATTAATACATCTATTAAAAATACGTAAATAGTAATCGACATAGATAGGAAGTGAAATTATATGCGTATCATAATTGATCGAGATGCAGTTTGTGCAGGCGATGATATGAATCATCATCGGGAGGAATTTGTCGTTCCAGATGATATCACCATAGCCGGTTTATTTGAATTTCTTGAGTTTAAGTATATCCCAGTCATCGCGCGGAATAACGTGGTCTGGGCGCTCTATTATCACGACCATGAGTTAGGAGCCTATTTCACCAAGATTCAGAGCTTCATAAATGGAAACATCTCATTATCATCCATAATTAATAACTCTGAAAAAGACCACGAATTCTACCTATACTATTACAGCCATCCTGTTAGATATAGAAAACGCTTTATTTAGATGCATTAAATTCAGCAACGATTTCTTCTAATACAGCTGGATTTTCTACCAATTGTAACAAGGTGCGGCCTATGATATTGGCTCCGTCCACAATTGTTTGTTCAATAGTAGATTCTAACATAGCCGCAGCGAATTCTTTAGAGTGACATACCTTATCTTCCCCAGCGAGTCGCAATTTAGGGTGGAATGCAGCACATTGATAGCTAACATTGCCGATGTCTGAGCCTGCCCCCAATATCTGCTGGGCCTGGCTTAAATTCAATGCCCATATCAGTCATCACCTCTTCAATGAGAGTAGTACCGCGATGGTTTTGGTTCATATCATCATAAGGATTGCCGTAAAACTCTACATCTACTGTTGTACCAGTACAAAGAGCAGCCCCTTCAAAGATATTCTTAATTTGTTCAGATAGACCATTCAAATATTCACGTTCAGTGTGGCGAACTGTTACCTCTAACTCACCAAATTCAGGGATAACATTAGATGCAGTACCACCGGCAATGATCCACGTACCAATGCGACTTTCTGGTCGTACTTGTTGACGCATCATATCCATAGCATGGATGGCGAGTTGCACCCCATTCACCGCATTAATGCCGTTCCAAGGCTCACCGGCTGCATGGGCTGGTTTACCGTGATAGCGAGCGCGGAAGCAGTCGAGCGCCAAAAACTGTGAATTAGGTCGTGTTTCTTCTCCATCAAGGTGAACCATGATAGCAAAATCATAGTCTTTAAACACCCCTGCATTACACATGTCCACCTTGCAACCTGTAGCTTCTTCATCAGGTGTACCGATAATATCGATGTCCATATTGAAAGCAACGCCGTCTTGTTGCATTTTATGTAGTGTTAATGCAGCCAGAACACTCATAGAGCCACTGGCAGAGTGACCACATGCATGGCCTACTTCAGGGAGTGCATCGTATTCACAAAGGATAGCCAAACGACCTTTTGGATTATCTACTTTCACAGCAGAAGCCTTGAACGCTGTTGGTAAATTACAGAATTCATAGGTAACATCTATGCCATGTTTTTCAAGAACGGCGCCAATCGTTTTGACGGATTCAAATTCATGGCTGGAAAGTTCAGGGTTCTTAGCTAATGTATAATTGATGGCAAAAGCATCAGGTGCGAAGCTTTTACAAAGATCAGAAAAAGTATTTGTAAGGGACATAGTGCCTCCATATATATACGTCAATGATTGTAAAGAATGAAGATGCTCTACAACCTAAAATGGAAAATGTTATATTACTATAAAATATGGCCTAAGAGAGAGCCATCTTAAATAAAAAAATTTTTAAATATAATAATAAATATAAAACTCATTTACTCTTAATTATACAATGTTATTGCCTATTATTGTAAAAATTCCGTACAATATAAACAGAATTTGATAAACCATGTATATGGATGTTTGAGGAGGTTTCTATGTTTAAGTTCAAAAAAATTGACAGCCATCGCCCTCGTAGCGGTAGCGACAATGGGTTTATTGGCTGGTTGTGGTAATGACAAACCAAAAATGACACAACAAGAGGGTGTATTGCGTGTAGGTTCTGAAACTACATTCCCACCATTCGAATTTACTGAAGGCGACAAATACGTTGGTTTCGATGTTGATTTGTCCGAAGCAATTGCTAAAAAATTAGGTTTAAAAATGGAATTCAAATCCATGGGCTTCGATGCTTTGATTCCAGCAGTTCAATCTGGCGATATCGACACTGATCGCGAAAGAGGCATCAATGCTACGCCTGAACGTGAAAAAGCATTGGACTTCTCCGATGTATACTTCGACCAAGGTGGTTTCATCACAGTTGTTCGTAAAGACAACACAACAATCCATAACATGGATGAATTAGCAGGTCATACTGTAGGTGCTCAAATCGGTACTATCCCTGTTGAAATGGCTCAAAAAATCCCTAATACAACAGTAAAACAAATTGATTCCAATGCTAATATCTTCATGGAATTGAAAAGTCTGGTACAATCGACGGTGCTATCATCGATAACGCAGTGGCTATGTACTACCTTAAACAAGGTGCTGACAAAGACCTTAAACTCGTAGGCGAACCTACTAAAGCTGAAGGTACAGTTCTTGGCATGAAAAAAAGGCAACAAAGCTCTTCAAGAAGCTGTTAATAAAGCTCTTAAAGAACTTAAAGAAGACGGCACTTACCAAAAAATCTACGACAAATGGTTCGGCGATTACAACAAAAAATAATATCTATCTCTATGAACTAGGATAAATATGACCCCTCTGAAAGACTTCAGAGGGGTTTTTTCCTCTTTTGCGGTCTCTTACGTTCGTTATATAATAAATATGTATTCTATAGTAAATGTAATTAATTCAAGGAGGCCTTATGGCACAGTACTTTACGGAACGCCTACAAAAGGTCTTCCACATGATTTTTAAATCCTACAATCAAGAAATGGCTCAAGAAGGTTTGCGCCAATTAGAACTGATTGTAAATAATCAGCATAGTCCTGAGCAGCCGAATCATCGGGCGTTGAGAAACGACATGACTACCTCTCTGGAAAACGAAATCGACACTAAAGAGGACGCATTAAAAATAGCTAATGATCCAGAGGCTCGCGAGATAGCAGATGCGTATGCTTTGTTGGCTCGTATCTACGCAGGATCACGCTTTACATGGGAGGAGTCAAACTTCCCCGAAAATAATATGCGCACTTATCAATGCTTGCACGATAGTATTCGTCGCTGTAGTCCTATTGGTACCTTACAAGCATTGCGTATCAATGGAACGATTACACCTACTGTTGAAAAGGATATGTTAATCTCCTTTGATGACGCCTTTCGTATCGTTTACGACTACGCGGAGCAAGGTGATGCTTTCTGCCAATACATTATAGGCAATGTCTTTCTGGCGTGATGACGATCGTATTAGCCTTGCGAGGGATATGATTACACCACCTCGCCTAAGTTTGGCAAAACGCATCCAACAGAGCTTCCAAAAAGGTTCTATACAGGAACGCCTTATAGCCTTACAAGGTACTATTTCCAACGAAACATTACAGGAAAATGCCACTAAACTCGCCAAGGAATGGTTTAACAAAGCGCTCGATAACGGGCTCGCCATGTTCCAAGGCAATCTACGCAACATTTATATCGACGAAGGCGACTTTAATAATGCGCGCCGCGTAGCTTTAACCGCTGCTGAGCTTGGTAACCCTACCATGATGCTCTACACCGGTCTAGACTGTCACGAACATGGAAAATTCGAGGATGCTTTCACATGGTTTACGAAAGGTGCCGCCTTAGGTCAAGCTGAAAGTACCGCTGAATTAGCAGATTACTACTATCATTTCTATGATACTAAAGAGCTACGCAGAGTCATTCCTTATGATCCTGTAAAAGCAATTGGACTCTACCGCCGTGCAGCTACTAAGTATTTTAGTGATGCCGGCTATGCTGCATTACAAGCCGCCTTTGGCTATATCTTCCACATTGGTCACCTACCGCTAGACTGGGGCCTCATTGCCGACTTAACCCACATGGCAGCCACAAAAGAGCGCTTTATGTTCTCCTTGCCATACATTGGTTATATGCGCATCCACGGCTTCGGTGTAACGAAAAATATACGCTTTGGTGTACAGTCCTTAACACGTGTACTGGATGAAGAAAAACGCGCCTTAGAAGAGGAAGACCGCGTTCTCTTCTACGATATTACACGAGCTTTAACGCGCGTTGCCTTAGGGTATGCCTATGAAAAAGGCTATGTTACAGGCAAACCTGATTTAGATACTGCTGTAGCCTATTACGAAGAATCCCATCAATACATTCTGTCTCACAAAGCTAATCTAGATGAAGAGTTAAAGGGTATTCCTATCGATGATGAAGCAGAAGAACGATTAGCGGCCTTCGAAGAGGTCGATGGTCATTGGCGTTACAAGGAAGGTATTACAGAGTCTACTACAACAGTACGTCCTGGTCATACTGAATGGCCTCAAAATGCAGCACGTTTATCTGTAAACATGGATGACCTCTTATGGGATACCACCTTATATGATTGGCAAACCATTGAGCACGCCTTAGAATCACAAGAAGAAATAAAGCTTAGCTTTTACAATCATTTTCTCTCTATTCCAGAAAATCTACGCAACATCTTTAAGCTAGATGTAAAGCGCATGCCACGTGATGCGTACCAAGTCAGAATACATGGTTATGACCCCACAGAAGGTCAAGAGATGATCTATCGAGCACTATTCAAAAAAGAGAATACTATTCAGCTATTAAAAGACCTCTACGATACGCACCAATTGCCAGCATTGGGAGATACCTGGTCTATTGAAACGAACGAGGAAAAACCAACTTGGCATTATGTACTCGATGTAGATCAACAAGCATTCCTACTTGAGGAGTACGATGATGCTAATGCGATGATACAAACTGCATTACAAGGCTTAAAAGATAAAAAGTACGAACAAATTAATGTCCGTACCCATGACTTTATTGGCCCATCCTATTTCATTTTTAGAGGTAATCACGCAAATCCATTTAGAGTTCAACTCTATTTGAAAGAATCCGTGCGCCACTCTATAGACAAGGATGGAAACCCTCTAGATACGCCAGGTAATACCTATTTATTTGAACAACATTTAGGTAACGAAGTATCATTAAACTACTGGATTCAAAAAACGATTAATACCTTAGAAATCCCTGAACTAGACAATTGGAAAAAACTCAGCGTACCTAAGGCATTACAATAGAAACAACCAAGAACATAAAAAGAGCTAGTACATAATGTACTAGCTCCTTTTTTTATAACCTATGAACAAGCTAAACTATTATAAATAATCATGAGGGTAGTGTATGCGAAAGCCCCTATAAACCTACATCGACAACGCCATGATCATAAGTTTCTTCTACAGTTTCTTGTACAACCATATCACTGCGATGTACCTTATCAAGCATCTTAGAGCGAGCCGTTGTAATAGCACTTTCACTATGTTTACCACCACGCCAAGCAAACTTAGATGTACCAATTGTATATTTCAAAATTGCATAAGGACCACTCAAATGACGAGACGCTGTTTTATAACCCGCATCGAGAGTAAGATGTGGCGTAATATGGAATTCTGCACCTACTTTAAAGCCTTTAATAGCATCGCGTTTAGGTAATTTATAATACCCTACTTTTACAGCCTCTCTACCACGCCAGTTATAATAGTCTGCATAGACACGAGCCCATCTAGCATTTTTAAATGTTCGAGCATAGCCAATATCATAACCTCTAGCTACAGTATTTTCACTTAGAGCCCAGTGATTTTCATAAGAAACCACACCATAGTTATAAAGACTTTGATCGGGATCCATACCATATGGATACAATCCTGCAGGATCACCTAATACAGTACTTCGCCCATGGAGTCCTATATATTTTCTTTCATCAGTCCCCAGATTTCGGTACAGATTAGCATGGATTTCATTAAGACCTGCCACATATTCTACACCACCACTAACACGCTTATAACCACCTTTAAACACATGGTCATAGAACGCATTAACACCAACATAAGCATGTTCACCCTTGCTAAGACGACGATAGCCAATACCAATATTAGCATTCATCCCTAAGGATTCCTTCTTATCTGTTTGTTTATCGTGTCTTATAAACGTCCCTGCAGGTCTGGCTGGCTCCCAATAACTATCTAATTTATAAGATGAAATCTTTTCTCCACTGCGCCCAATACGACCTTGTACAAAGACAACGCTTTTAGCATTTTCATCATAATGGGTTATAGGTTGCAAGGTCTCAATATACAATTTATTGATTTCAGTAGATTTTAAATTTTTCGAAGTTACAGTATGTAGTTCATGTCTACTCGATGATGCACCAATAGCATGGTTCTGTGTATGCGTCTCTTTCGAATCTTTCATACCAACGCCGACTACCACATCTGTACGGTCCATCCAGCTAGAACGAACTGCTTCATGCTTAGCCCCATTCACTTCTGTAGTAGAGTCTGCAATATCTTGGCCATGTCCATTTTGTACATCTGCTGCAAAACCTGTAGCACTAAATGCACATGCTATGGCCCCCAAGACCATAGATTTTAATATTAAATAATCTTTCATTCTATCTTCTCCCTCTTATATCTCCACACAGAGAATGTTTCATTCTTATTTCACTTTAATTATATGAATGATTTTTCGATAAGGTCAACACGAATACTTGTATATAAACGAGATTTAAAAAACATCTAAATCATCATAACTCACTTTAAATTACCAATAAAATACAATCATAACCATCCGTAGAACAGGTAGTTTACTCTGACCCTATAAGGGGCTTTCTCTAGTGGTATCCCTCTAAAGAACGCATTGAATAATCTGATTCCCCCCCTATTACCACTGGTCGCCTCCCTACTCGAGGGCTTTTCTTTTGCCTATTTTACTGGCTCACTCGTAAACGGATTGGTATATTCTTTAAAGTTTAATGTATCTTGTGCTATATCTTCTTGTAGTTGATTCCGAATATACTCTTTTATCGCTCCTTCGTATCGTCCTACCGCATCCACATAATATCCTCTACACCAGAAATGTCTATTTCTATACTAATATTTTATATTTACATATTTATCGAATATCATGAGGCTACTTTTGCTTTTTAAATATCCCATAAAATTCGATACACTTAAATGCGCTAGAATCGTTACTAGCATATCAATATAATCCAGACAGCATTCCGTCTCGATAATCTCTATATTTTTTTCTCTTACATAAATCTCTTAGAATCTAATCTACATCAGCTTTTATCCAACCATAAATTATTTGTCTTCTATACTTTGGAGCAAAACAATATGATATTTACATCTTCATTCACTATGTGATAAGCTTTTTACGTAATTCATTGACAGTGAACCTCCTATGTTGAAATATTATGGTTGCCAGACCAACTTCATTTTATCACTAGGAAGTTCTTTCATTCTCTCTAAGAGATTTTACTAACCCCCAATTTAACTGGGGTTAGTCATGCCTATTCGGCGTACAATATAAGAAAAAGACCACCTGCAAGCCAGGTGGTCTTTTTTCTGGGGAATGAAATTGTTATTTGAATAAAGGCAAGATTGCGTTTGCTAAACCAGTAAGTGCAGCCAAAATTGCTTTAATGATAGTTGCTACCATTGCTGTTCCTCCTTCTCATATAAGCACAATAACTAAACTAACTATAAACATCTTAAACTAGGACATTAAATCTAACGTGAAATGAGTAAATTTTTTTACACATTAATTTTTTTCATGAGGAAAATGACAATGTCACAATTAATACGATTAGTTATATGAGAAAGATAGTATACAATGAATTCATAAATTTCTATAAATTTTTTTAACAACCTCTGCACAACGATGGCAAAAGTGTAGGATGTTCGCTGTCTTGGCCTACTGTATCACGGTGGATCCAAAGCAACGTTCACATTTTTTTCAAGTTCAGATGGAGCAACTACTGTCGCTACGCCTGTTTCTTCGTCTTTTACAGCCTCTGCTGGAGCAGCGCCATTTACGATGTGAGCTTCGGATACGATAACGAGTTTAGCTAAGCCTTCTTCACCAAGAGCGTTCAATGCGTCGAATGCAGCGTCTTCAGCATATACTGTAACGGATGCATCCAATGGGTGACCGATTGTTTTGTTTTGACGAGCAAGTTCCAATGCTTTTTGTACGGATGTACGCAAGTCTAACAATTGGTTCCATTTATCAGCCAATTCTTGGTTGAAGTGTTCAGGATGACCTTGTGGCCAATCTTGAAGCATAACAGATTCAGGCATGCCGTCTTCTTTAGGCATGTATTTCCAAACTTCTTCAGCTGTGAAGGAAAGTACTGGAGATACCATAGCTACCAATGTTTTCAAGATTTCGTACATTGCTGTTTGAGCAGAACGACGAGCTACGTTGTTTTTGCTTTCAGCATACATAGTATCTTTCATTACATCAAGGTAGATGGAGCTCAAGTCTACTGTGCAGAAGTTATGAATTGCATGGTACAACATGTGGAATTCATAGTTTTCGTATGCGTCAGTAACCTTTTGTCGTACTTCTTCTAAGCGCAACAATGCCCATTTGTCGAATTCGGACATATCTGCGTAAGCCACTTTATCAGTATTTGGATTGAAGTCATCCAAGTTACCAAGCAAGAAGCGGAATGTATTACGGATCTTACGGTATACTTCGGATAATTGTTTTACGATGTCTTTGGACAAACGTACGTCTGCTTGATAATCCGCAGAGGATACCCACAAACGCATAACGTCAGCGCCGTATACGTCGATGATGTCGCTAGGTGCCACTGTATTACCTACAGATTTAGACATTTTGCGACCTTCGCCGTCCACAACGAAGCCATGAGTCAATACGGAGTTGTATGGTGCTTTACCAGTTGTTGCTACTGCAGTTAACAAGGAAGAGTTAAACCAACCGCGATGTTGGTCGGAACCTTCAAGGTACATAGCACATGGTACATCTAAGCCGTTAACTTCAAGTACGCCAGACCAAGAGGAACCAGAGTCAAACCATACGTCCATGATGTCTGTTTCTTTTTTTGAACTCATCATGACCGCAATGAGGACATTTGAAACCTTCTGGTAACAATTCTTTTTGCACTGTGAGCCCACCAAGCATCGGATCCTTCTACGGCTACTTTTTTTCTTGTAATGCTTTGATAGTATCATCGTTGATGATGTGCTCGCCGCAGACCTTTCACAATAGTAAATAGGAATTGGCACGCCCCAAATACGTTGACGGGAAATTACCCAGTCACCACGATCGCGAACCATATTGAAGATACGATCATGGCCCCATTTAGGAATCCATTGTACTTGATTGTCGATTGCATCAAGCGCTTGTTGACGGTATCCATCTACAGAGGAGAACCATTGTTCTGTAGCACGGTAGATGACAGGATTTTTACAACGCCAGCAGTGAGCGTATTGGTGACGCAAGCTAGATTTGTGAAGTAATGCATTGTTGTGCGCCAAGATTTTAATTACAGGCACTTCTGCATCGTGGATTTCTACACCAGCCAATGGAAATTCAGTATCACCATAACGGTTGTCATCCACTTGTTTCGTGTAGTTACCAGTTTCATTAACAAGAGATACGATAGGAAGTTCAGTTTTGCCGTCCTTGTTATAACGCATAACGATGTTAAAGTCATCTTCACCGTGTGCAGGAGCTGTATGTACGCAACCAGTACCTGCTTCGAGTGTTACATGGTCACCACACAATACTGTAGCATTACGTTCTACGAATGGATGTTTGAATTCAGCCAATTCTAAATCTGCACCAGAGAAGCGATTTACGATTTCGTAGTCTTCGATACCGATATCTTTCATAGCCGCATCAACGAGTTCAGTAGCCATCAAGTAGTATTCGTCTCCTACTTTTACCCAGCCATATTCAAGCTCTGGGTTAACGGAGATTGCTACGTTGGCAGGCATTGTCCAAGGAGTAGTTGTCCAAATAACGGAGTATGCTTGTTTTGGATCTACGCCAGCTGGCAATGTTACCTTTTTCTCGGATACGTAAGGGAATTTTACGTAGATGGAGAAGGATTTTTTCTCAGCGTATTCGATTTCTGCTTCTGCCAATGCAGTTTCGCAGTGTGTACACCAGTATACAGTTTTAAGGCCTTTATAAATATGTCCACGTTTTGCCATTTCACCGAAGATACCAAGTTGTTTAACTTCAAACTCAGGGCGCAATGTCAAATAAGGGCGTTCCCATTCGCCTAATACACCAAAGCGAATGAAGTCTTGTTTTTGATTTTCTACGCATTCTAATGCATATTCCTTACATTTGTTGCGCAAGTCCAATGGTGCCATTTCATGACGATTAAGACCAGTGTTTTTAATAACCGCATGCTCAATTGGCAAACCGTGCGTATCCCAACCAGGGATGTAGCGAGTATAATGACCAGTCATTGTTTTGTATTTCATGATGATGTCCTTCAACGTTTTGTTGAGGGCATGACCGATGTGCAACTTACCATTTGCGTATGGAGGGCCATCATGCAAGATGAAAGGTTTTGCGTCTTTACGCAATTCCAAACGTTTTTGATAAATTTTATTGTCTTCCCAGAACTTTAAAATTTCTGGTTCGCGCTTAGGCAAATTGCCGCGCATTGGGAATTCTGTTTCAGGCAAATGTAACGTCTTACCGTAATCCATGATGTGCTCCTTTTACATAAAAAAATCGCCCGTCCCCGAAGGGACGGACGTAATATCCGTGGTACCACCCTACTGACCTTCTGTGAAAGCTAGAATATTCCGAGCATACGAAATAACTAGGCTTCAATTTGTGAAAGCCACTTAGACATATAACGGTGTTCACCGGCAGGGTTCCTGCTTGCTCCAAAGTGATCCGCAAATCTCTAGATTTCCAAACCTTTCAGCCCATGAGTTTGGTCTCTACTAAATCCGTCTGAGACGTGCCGTCTTTTTCAACGCAATATTCATATAATAGATAATTATAGGGCTCATAAGGGGGAATTGTCAACTGGAAACCTATAACTTATCAGGAAGATAACGATAAAAGTATATTAGCAAAATTTTATTGATATCAATCAAGCAATGCAAATAAAATACAACTTCTACCTAAATTCTATCAAACCCATCATATGGTAAGTCATACGTCTTATAGTCATAGCCAGTAATACGCCACATTTTATTATCCATTTGAGTCATTTCTATAGGTAATACTTTTGGTTTCATTAGTCTTCGTATCCAATGCGCGAATTTCTATATTAACAACTCCATCCTTCTTGCTTTTTTCCTCTATGGAAATTAATTCATATCGCCCTTCTTCTTTTAACGACTGCAAATTATCTTTAAATGGGTCTTTAGGATCAGGTCTATGTGGTATATGACTTCTTAAATCTTGGTTAAGTAATACCTCTTTTACATCTAAGTAATAATTATCTATTGCTGTAAATAGCAATGCTTCTCCAAGATTCAAAATCTTAGTTTCTCCTTTTGAATTAGTTTGAGATATATTCCGCCCATCAGATTCTTTAAGTAGTTTTTCGATATATGGATCATAAATACGGTGTAAAATACCTTCGCCATCTACGTATTTAAAAAAATGTATCTGGATCACCATTTTGAATTGATTCATATATAATCTTTAAAAGAGTATTCAGGTGACTGCTGATACTGCTTATTCAGATGATCATATATATTTTTGTAGCCTATACCAGCCACTGCCATGATACCTATCAATGCAAAAACTAAAAAAACTTAGTTATACTTACCTTTATAAATTTCATTACTATTATCCCTCTCTCATCAGATAATTTATTGCGACACATAATTAACTTACAATATATCATAGCCATAAGTTTATAGATAGTTTAAATTTATAGATATAACACATAAAAATGCCACCTTTATCATGTTCCAATAAAGGTGGCATATTCATATAAATAGACTTTACATTATAGTGCTAAAAAGGACATCCAAATATTAAAAACTGTAAGGCAAATACATGCTAGCATTGCTTTTTGGTCCATGCTTTCAGATGGTGTTTCTTTTAGACCTGTACGAGCAGCTTCTTCAGCAGTAATTACTTCATAGCTTGTTGGAGAACCATATTGGTTATCACCTACATCACCTGGTTTAGCCAATAAATAAATGACATATACAAGACCGATGATTGGAACAAATATAATTAGCCAAAACCATCCAGATTTATTTATATCATGTAAACGACGAACTGCAATACCAAGAGACGGTAAAAACATAACACAAGTATAGGCAAAAGATAATAAATTAATAAGTGATCCCAAGAATGAATGGCCAAAAATAAATCTTAATAGAGTAAATACAAAACCTATGACAACTGTAACCGCTGTAAAGCGCCAATATTCACTGCGACTAGCTCTAGTACGGAAGTTTACAAATTACCAACTACAGAATGCTTGAAATTATCAACATACGAAAGGTTTTTAATGTTTAAGTCAGTCATAATTCTCTCTCCTATCAAATGACAAATTGAAATTAATTTATTATACAACAAAACAGCCTCCTGCACCATGCAAAAGGCTGTTATTTGTATATATAGTTTACATCGCACTAGTCATTAGTAATCGATCTACTAGGAACCATAGCACAAAGATGGCACATAGTAGTCCTGCTGTAAGGCCTGTAGTAGGTGTGGCATCTATTAAGCCAATTTCGTGGGCCATTTGTTTTGTAAGGATGACATGCCCTGTTGGTGATCCAAAACGGTTTGTATGGCTTTCACCAGGAAGAGCCATTAACACCAACAATATAATTGTACCAATAACAGGAACGAGGCCCACAAAGACAAGTCCGCCCGAACGGCCTTGATCGTGCAAGCGTCGTACTGCAACAGCTACGCCAGGAATGACCATAACAACGGACATAAGTACAAGAATAACTAGCCCGAAGCCTACGCCAACGGCACTAGAGAGCGGACTAATATAACTCAAGAACGCACAGGTAAACAGAATGGCTACAAATAGCAATTGGTACATCAAAAAGAAATTCCAATATTCGCTACGGCTAGCACGGCCTTCAAAGTCAGCGTATTTATAAACAAAGCATTGTTTAAAGTTTTCAATCATTCCTAGACTATATTTATCTAGCGAAATGGGTGCTTTGCAGATACGTCCACAGTTTGGACAGTATCGTTCACTTTTTAACACCTCATGTCCACAATATGGACAAGGTCTCATAATAAACTCCTTCCATCCACAGCAGGAAACAGTGAAGCTCATAAAGTCCTGTTGCTTTAACACATATAGTAACTTAGATATGTTTTTGAAGTAATCATATCTATATTTTTTTGAATTCATCTTGATTTCATTTTACTACAAAGTGTTATATTGTCTATAAAGGAGTTGTTAAACTTTTATAAAATAAAATAATAATTATGCTATTAAACGTAGATTAATACTATATATAGCCATTAGCGTTAATACCATACCATAATATATCACCGATGGTATCTCCAAATACGATGGATTGAAGAATAAATATGGTAATGCCCATAATCCAGTCTTGTTTTCGGGACGGCGTTTCTTCGAGCCCCGTAGATTGGCTTATAGTAGCCGTAATAGGAGTATAGGCAGTTCTTTCACCGTAGCTATTCTCACAGGTATCGCCCCGTTTCAATTCGTAGGTTAAGAATATAAAGAACCCAATAATTGGAATAAAGGATATCAGCTGAGTCCAGCCGCTGCGGCCAATATCATGCATGCGTCGCGTTGTAATGGCAATATTAGGAAGCACGAAAAATAGCGTTACTAATAACGTGATCGTATCAATAATGGACTCAAAATTATAGAGTCCAACACCTTTACAAAGAATAGCTACGACTTCCAAGGTACCTTGAATCATCATCATTCCAGCCATAAATCGCCAATACTCACTACGGCTCGCACGACCTTTAAAATTAGCGTAGTTTTTGATGCCTAGCACAAAGGCATCGGTATAGTTCAAATCATATACATTTACAGATGCCATAGCCTAGTCCTCCTCAAACTCTTCAAAACCAATGATTTTCCAACCATTGCCAGTGTTGTATAAACGAACTAACATGGATGGTCTTTTATCTACAAAGTCCACCCTATATCCTATATAGTCCACAACAGCATCATCATCAACATCTTGGGTGACATAGTCTAAGTGTATAGACTCAACTTCAGCACGCGATTCTTTTGTCTTAGCTTGTTGCCAAAGATCAAAGGTACCGTATCGTTCCATTTCACGACCGCTCAAATTGCGATACGCACTATGATAGTCTCCATTCGCCAGTTCTTTGTAATACTCTTTCACCACAAGATAGCCTTCTGTTGTGGCAGAATCACTATGTAATAAACGATTTGCTTTTTTGGTGAAAGCCCCCTGCCCCAAGTTCCCAAAGGCAGTTTCTTCTACCATATAGTTATGCCCCATCATAGAGGAACCTATACTATTTGCAACCCAGCCTAAAACAAGAAGAACCACGATGAAGGCACCCGAAACAGATTGCTTTTCATGTATACTAGGTTCTACAGATATCTGTTCATTAGTTATGCTTACTTCTTGTGTGGGAGCCGATCTTTTACATAACAAATAGAGCAACGCAATCCATCCTAAAATAGGAATAAAGCTGAGAAGCATCAAGGTTGGGTCATTATTAGAGTCGCGTAACCGTCTCGCTACCATCATAATGGTGGGCAACACTAACACTACTGTTAATGCCATCAATACGCCGCCCCCTAAGGATATGGCATATAAAAATCCATAGGGTATGAATGTGGCAAGACCTGTTATAAAAGTAACTAGACCATATACAAAGGTCATAGCGCTTATGGTAAGCCAAAAGTCGGCTGTCGTTGTTCGTCCCTTATGATTCGCATAGTTTTCAACTAGCTCACGATAGAGGATTTCAAATACTCTCTGCTTCATAAATCTCCTACTATATTTAGATATGATACAAACTTAGATAATCCTATTATACTATGCTTTACCAACCCTATCACTTCATTTTTTCTTCATCAAATTTATCTATACTAATAATATATTTTTTACAACTAAAATTCGTGCAATTAAATTTAAAATCTGTGAAAACCATCGCATGGTAAAGAACGATGATGGCACAGTAGACAGCAGTGCTCATCCATGGTTCAAACCGGATCAAAAGAAACATAGAAAACACAAAATTTCTGAACGCGAAAAACATGACAAAAATGCAACTGCAAAACGCAGTGAACAACATCAACGTTCCGAATCTACAAACGGCTAATCATTCCCCTTTCATAACTGGTTATCCAGTCATATAACACATAACTAAACTAACCTAAAAAGGACGTTATACACATGTATAACGTCCTTTTAATTATGTATTCTATTATCTATTTTATTATGCAGAAGCTGTTATTACTCACCAGCTTTTAACACCGCTTGTTTCATAGATTGTACGTAGTCAAACAACGCTTGGTCTGCATGTTCGCCATGTTCTGCCACGATTTTAACGATAGCAGAGCCTACGATAGCACCGTCAGATACGCGCGCCATTGCTTCTGCTTGTTCTGGCTTAGAAATACCAAAACCAACGGCTACAGGAATATCTGTATATTTGCGAATCGTTTCAACGATGGATTTAATATCCGTTTTGATTTCGCTACGCATGCCTGTAACACCAAGGGAAGATACGCAGTACACAAAGCCTTCTGCGTCTTTAGCGATCATTTCAATGCGATTTTCAGATGTTGGAGCGATCAAGGATACTACTTCAACACTGTTTTTATTAGCAATGCTCGCAAGTTCCCCTTTTTCTTCAAACGGCATATCTGGCACGATAACACCGGAGATACCAACCTCTTCACAGAGAGTAAAGAATTTTTCACGACCGAACACATAGATTGGGTTCAAGTAGGTCATGAACACGAGTGGGATAGTCACTGCATCTTCGCCTGTGCGCAAACGGCGCACCATATCGAAGATATCGTTGATTTTTACACCTGTAGAAAGTGCACGTGTACTCGCTTCTTGGATAACTGGGCCTTCCGCTGTTGGATCGGAGAACGGAATACCGATTTCTACCATGTCGGCGCCGGCTTTCACCATCACGCGAATATAACGTTCTGTATTTTCAATACCATGGTCACCAGCACTAATGAATGGGATGAATGCCTTGCCCTTTGTGAAAGCGTCTTTAATTTTTACTCATGAAGATCCACCCCTCTGTATTTCGCCATAGCCGCTACGTCTTTGTCACCACGACCAGATAAACAAATAATAATGATATCGTCCTTGCTCATAGTAGGAGCGATTTTACGAGCATGCGCCACTGCGTGAGCACTCTCGATAGCTGGAATAATACCTTCTAAGCGAGACAAGTATTCGAAAGCATCTACTGCTTCATCATCCGTTACAGGTACATATTCAGCGCGACCGCTATCATGCAAGTACGCATGTTCAGGACCGATACCAGGGTAATCAAGGCCTGCGGAGATAGAATATACTGGAGCAATTTGGCCGTCTTCGTCTTGGCAGAAGTAAGATTTCATGCCATGGAAGATACCAACAGAACCTTTTGCAATTGTCGCTGCATGTTCTTCTGTATCGATACCGCGACCTGCTGCTTCACAACCGATGAGGCGAACGCCTTCATCAGGGATAAAGTGATAGAACATACCCATCGCATTGGAACCGCCGCCTACACAAGCCATAACAGCTGTTGGCAATTTGCCTTCTGCTTCAAGGATTTGCTCACGTGCTTCACGGCTGATGATAGATTGGAAGTCACGAACGATCATAGGGAATGGATGCGCACCCATAACAGAGCCCAATACATAGTGCGTATCGGACATGCGGTTTGTCCATTCGCGCAATGCTTCAGAAACAGCATCTTTTAACGTACTAGTACCACTTGTTACAGGATGCACTTTAGTACCTAATAACTCCATACGGTATACGTTAAGCGCTTGACGTTCACAATCTTCAGCACCCATGTATACTTCACATTCCATGCCCATCAACGCAGCAATAGTAGCTGTTGCCACGCCGTGTTGACCTGCACCAGTTTCAGCAATAACACGAGTTTTACCCATGCGTTTTGCCAATAACATTTGACCGATTACATTGTTCAATTTGTGAGACCCAGTATGGTTCAAATCTTCACGTTTCAAATAAATTTTGGCACCACCAAGGTCTTTTGTCATGCGATCTGCATAGTATAAAAGGGATGGACGACCTGTATATTTTTTGTGTAAATCCTCAAGTTCGCGCACGAAATCAGGATCATCTTTGTACTTGTTGTATGCCTCTTCCAATTCGATGACTGCATTCATCAATGTTTCTGGCATAAATTGGCCACCGAAGGAGCCAAAATAACCATGTCTTTGTTCACTCATATAACTTACCTTTCCATATACCATTCCTGCTAGCACGCCTGTATAACGTTGCTATTGGTATCTATCTCAACAATCGATGAATTCCATCGGATGTGTCTAAAATATTATTATATCTTAGATTTATGTATTTTCTATGATTACTCGCCTATAATAGGCCTTATTCTCTCAACATTTAGTGAGCTATGGTTCTCACGATGTTTGTGAAAGCTTTAATTTTCTCATCGTCTTTCACGCCATTTGTTTCAATGCCGCTACTAATATCTATGCCATAAGGGCGAACTGTGCGGATAGCACGTGCCACGTTAGTACTGTCGATACCACCTGCGAGCATAAACGGACGTTCAAACTCGTCTAAGCAAGACCAGTCGAATACTTCGCCCGTACCGCCGCGTTCAGCCTTGTGATACGCATCAAATAACAGCATATCGGCACTGCTATCGATCCACGCCTCTGCATCTGTAGCGCTGCAGATTTGAACAGCCTTCCAAACCTCTACATCTGTTTTCTCTTTGAAAGCTTGGATGAAAGCTTCATCTTCATCGCCGTGCAATTGCACTGCGTCAAGATTGACTTCTTTAGCGATTGTAACGAGATTATCTAATGTTTCATTGACGAAGACACCTACCGTTTTAATATTCTCAAAACTAGGATTTTCTTGGACAAATTCCTTACTATCTTGTACTGTTTCAGCATTCATTGGCACTTCAACTACACCATATGTTTTTTTGCGTATTGTTTATGAAGTTCTTCCACTAATGTTTTTAGCTTGGTCTACCGTCACTTGCCGTTTGCTCGGTGCAAATACAAGGCCCATATAATCTGGTTTTTGCCTCTACTACTGCAGGGATTGTTTCTACTTTAGAGATGCCACACATCTTAACCTTTGGCGTGTAGTATGTGGGGCCATAGAGATATGCCAACTTTTTCAACCTTGTTAGGAGAACGCATAAACGTTTCACCCATCAAGGCTACACCGATATTGTTATCCCGCAGCACTTGGATATCCTCTGGCGTTTCTAGACCGCTTTCAGATACAAAGATCACATCGTCTTGAACGAGATTGCGCAAGCGTACACTATTTTGTACGTCTACGGTGAAGTCTTTTAAATTACGGTTGTTAACGCCAATAATGCGGGCACCGCAATCAATAGCCATTTGTACTTCATGCTCGTCATGAGCCTCTACTAAGGAGGACAAGCCAAGAGAGTCGGCTAACTCGCGGAACTTCGTCAATGTAGGCACATCGAGACATGCACAGATTAATAGGATTGCAGTAGCCCCCCACACCTTCGCTTGGTAGATTTGGTATTCATCAATAATGAAGTCTTTGCGTAGTACAGGGATTTTTACGGTACTAGCGATTTCTTGCAAGTATTTTTTGTCGCCCTTAAAGAAGTCTGGTTCAGTCAATACAGAGATGGCTGCTGCCCCAGCTACTTCATATTCTTTGGCGATGTCTAAATACGGGAAATGCTCAGCGATAATCCCCTTTGAAGGAGATGCCTTCTTTACTTCACAAATGAAGTTAAAGTCTTGCTGGCGAAGGGCTGCTTCAAAAGGAAACCCTGTATCAGATGGCAACGCTAAGGCCGCTGCTTTCACAGCCTCAGGCGTTTCCACCTCTTTTTCTTTGGCCACTCGAACTTTAGTAGCCTCTACAATCTTATCTAAAATCAATGGTTATACCTCTTGTGTGGCTTTCACAAACTGTTCCATTGTAGCAAGAGCCTTACCAGAGTCGATCATGTTTTTCGCCTCTTCAATGCCCTCTGCTAATGTAATGCCATCTTTTGCAAGATAAATCGCCATACCAGCGTTGAGAAGAACGGCTGTGCGTTTACCACCTTGCTCACCACCGAGAACGCGGCGTGTAATCTCAGCATTTACTGTTGCATCGCCACCTTCAAGCTCAGTTTTATCTGCGTATTCGAAACCATATTCTTTAGGGTCGAATTCATAGCTTGTGAAAGCGCCATTATTAATTTCGCATACGTACGTTTGTTAGTTGCGGTAATCTCATCAAGGCCGTCGAAGCCATGTACTACAGCACCGCGTTTAACCCCAAGGTTAGCCAATACACGAGCCAATGGTTCTACCAAAGATTTATCGTACACACCCATCAACTCAACAGTAGCACCTGCTGGGTTTGCCAAAGGTCCAAGGATGTTAAATACTGTACGAACGCCTAATGCCTTACGTACAGGACCGGCATATTTCATAGCTTGGTGATATACAGGAGCAAACATGAAGCACATATTGGCTTTATTAAGAACTGCTTCGTTTTGTTCGCCGTTAAGCTCTAATTTAGCGCCCAATGCTTCGATCAAGTCGGCAGCGCCACATTTACTAGATACACTGCGGTTACCATGTTTCGCTACAGGAATACCGGCAGCGGAAATAATGAAACCAGATGTAGTAGAAATGTTGAACGTATTAGCTTCATCGCCGCCAGTACCTACGATTTCCACAACAGTACCTTCATGAGGCACAGAACCAGCCTTCTCGCGCATAACCTCAGCGAACGCCGTAACCTCATCTACAGTAGGGCCTTTCGCTGCAAGAGCGCACAAAAAACCAGCCATAGGAACCTCGTCTACCTCGCCACTCATAATTTTATTCATTGTATCTTTAGCAAGGTCATAAGATAAATCTTGACCATGCGTTACTGCATATAATGCGTCTTTAATCATTTTATAGCTCCTCGTTTATTTTTCTAGGAAATTGCGAATCATTTGTTCCCCGTTCGGTGTCATGATGGATTCCGGATGGAATTGCACGCCGTAGATTGGGTAGTCTTTGTGTTCTACGCTCATTACTTCACCGTCGTCTGTAATGGATGTAACGATGAGTTCGCTTGGCATGGTTTCATCGATAATCGCCAAGGAGTGGTATCGAGCCACTTCAAATTGTTCTGGTACACCTTTAAGGATTTTGGATGGGTGTACTTGTTTGGCTACGCTTTGTTTGCCATGCATAACTTGTTTTGCATAGGAAACAGTGCCGCCGAATACTTCGCCGATGGCTTGGTGACCTAGGCATACGCCGAGGATTGGGAATTCACCTTTACATTCGCGCAATAGGTCTTCGTATACGCCCGCATCAGCTGGTCTGCCAGGTCCTGGTGAAAGTATCACATAGTCTGGTTTTAAAGCGCGGATTTCTTCAACTGTTAATTCATCGCTGCGGATGACTTTAATGTCTGAATCGATAGAGCCTACTAATTGGTATAAATTGAAGGAGAAGCTATCGTAATTATCTATAAGGAGTACCATTATTCTACCTCCTGTGCATCTGTAATTGCGGAAATCATGGATTGGCCTTTAATTAAAGTTTCGTTATATTCACTAGCAGGAACGCTATCGCGAACGATACCTGCGCCAGCGCGAACATAAACCTTACCGCCTTTATTCATAGCCATGCGGATACCAATACATACGTCCATGTTACCAGAGAAATCGATGTAGCCTACAGCACCGCCGTATACGCCGCGCGGGCTTTTTTCGAGTTCGTGTAAAATCTCGATAGCACGGATTTTAGGAGCTCCAGATAATGTGCCGGCTGGCAAGGTAGCACCAATAGCATCGAGGGCATCTTTGCCGTCTTGAATGTCACCGCTTACAGTAGATGTAATATGAATTACATGGGAGAAACGTTGCAGCATATGCAATGCTTCAACTTTTACAGAACCGAATTTAGCAATTTTACCTAAATCGTTACGACCAAGGTCAACGAGCATATTATGTTCAGCCAATTCTTTTTCGTCGTTAATGAGTTTTTCTTCAATAGCAAGGTCCTCTGCTTCGTTTTTACCACGGCGCATTGTGCCCGCAATTGGGAAGGTGTACATTTTTCCATCTGTTAATTTTACCAATGTTTCTGGAGAAGCACCTGTAAGCTCAACATTACCACCAGATAGGTAGAACATGTATGGTGATGGGTTCAACGTACGCAATACACGGTATGCATTTAACAAGCTACCATCGAACTCAGCTTCGCGGCGGTTAGATACAACACATTGGAAGATATCCCCTTCTTTGATGTAGTGCTGTGTCTTTTTAACAACTGCTTCAAACTCTTCCTTTGTGAACTCAGAGGTAAACTCTGTTTTAAGAATGCCTTTTGGCACATCCGCCTCTTTGCCGTTTACAACGAGATCAGCTAATGCTTTCAACTCAAGCTCAGCCTTGTTGTAGTTACGTTCTAAATCGCTTGTGCTAATGTTAGCAATCAAGTAGATTTTATTTTTGTAATGATCGAATGCAATAACCTTATCGAAGAGCATAAGGTCTACATCGTTGACCATAGCAGAGTCATCATCTGGTGTTGGGAAGTCCAATGTTGGCTCGATATAACGAATGTATTCACATGCGAAGTAACCAACAAAACCACCTGTGAAGGTTGGTAACTCTTCTAAGCGAGGACTTTTATATTGGCTCAAAATATTGCGAATTTCTGCGGCAGGATCAGAGCACTCAAAGGTGCGAGTCGTACCGTCTTTGATGGTCATTTTATGATTTTTGCAAAATAGCTCAATCTTAGGATCGTAACCTAAGAAGGAGTAACGGCCCCAATGATTACTATTATCTGCACTTTCAAGCAAGTACGTATGACTGCTCACTTGTTTTAACGCTTTCAACACGCTAATCGGTGTGCGTACGTCGGATAAAATTTCCATATATACAGGCACGATATCGTAGCCCGGTGCGATAGCTTTCACACGGTCTAAACTAGGAAAAATCATGAGAACCTCCATCTGGCATTTGCCAATAAAAAAACTCGCCCATGACAATATAACGTCAAGGACGAGTTTATAGTTCTATTATTACAATATTCTTGTATGTGCTATAAATCGCGGTACCACCTTGTTTGAATGCAATGCATTCCCCTTTCGCAGGATACTAACATATCCCTCACGACTAACGCTCGTGTGACGTCGCACCATACTAGGAATGAAGGTTCATTCTGTTCCATGCGCCCTCGGTGGTCCATTTAATAAGCTGCGTACTACGGGTTCTCAGCTAATCCCGCTCTCTGTGAGTGCATATCCTATTTTTATCTCCACCTCATCGGTTTCTTTCAGGCGAGTATAAAATTATAATCTGATTATAATGTTTCTATAGAATGAAAGTCAAGAAAAATCTCAACTATCCGCATAATTCTAGACTAATTTATTAATTTATTTTCTAATATTTATAATGCATAACAACCTATATCACGTTATACTATAAGATACATACTAGTATTCATTTATTGATTTAGGAGTCTTTATGGAAACATGGAAACGAACGGTGTACATCAGTTTAGTCTGTGTATTCTGTACAGCCTTTGGTGTAAGCCAGTTAGCTCCAATTCTGCCTTTATACTTTCATGATTTAGGCGTACAAACTCCAGAAGCTATGTCCTTATGGTCTGGGTTAGCCACAGGTGCAACCTATATAATCGTTTGCTTAGCAGCACCATTTTGGGGGCGTGTGGCGGACAAAAAAGGTCGTAAAATTACATTAATACGATCTAGCTTTGGCATGGCATTATGTAATATATTAATTGCTTTTCAAACTACACCCGAAGGGGTTGTGTTAATCCGGCTCGTCCAAGGTCTAGTAAGTGGCTTTTACTCGGCATCAATTACATTAATAGCTTCAGAATCACCTATTGAGCGGACAGGTTGGGCCTTAGGATTATTAGCATCTGCTAATCTTGCTGGTTCACTAATAGGGCCTTTATTGGGTGGATATATTGCAGATACAGTAGGCATTCGCAATGACTTCATCATCGTCGGTACGCTCATGGGTTTAGCTGGTGTGCTGGCTACTATATTCATCCATGAAAATTATGTACCACAACCGAATCCTGAAAAACTTTCCATCCGTAAGTTGAAAGAGCAAATACCGGAATTTAATAGTATTGTCGCATTATGTGTAGCGTCCTTTATCTATGCAATATGCATCATGTCCTTACAACCTGTTATCTCTGTATATATTAAGGGAATCGTTCCTAGTGATACAGAAAATCTAGCATTTATTGCAGGCGCTGTATTCTCCGCTATGGGTATTGCTCAACTTATGAGTAGTTCTCCACTAGGTAAATTAGTCGACAAGATTGGGCCACGGAAAGTATTAGTAGTATCTCTTATTTATGTAGGGATTCTAAATATCCCTCAAGCCTATGTTTCTGATGTATATCAACTTGCAATAATCAGGTTCCTACAAGGTTTTGGTTTAGGTGGCATGTTGCCTGCTTTAAACACCTATCTATCCTCAAAAACGCCTCGTGAATTTACAGGACAAGTATTCTCCTACAATCAATCTTGTCTATTCTTTGGCTACTTCTTAGGATCCGTCGGTGGTGCTAGCCTTATGGCATGGCTAGGCTTTACTACCCTATTCTGGGTTAGCGGTGGCTTATTTATTATTTCCGCTCTCTGGATTGGCTTCAAACTTAAATAATAGAAATCTACATTATAAAGAGAACCCCATCATGATATTAATCATGATGGGGTTCTTTTCTTGTGAACTTTAAATTTAAGGTCGTTGAGCAGATGTGCTTTATAGCATTACAACTGCACAACTACTTTCATCTAATTATAATTATAATAACAATAGCATAATCACTACTGTAGCAATAATACATGGTACAGCATTGCGTTTTGCCATTTCCATAGGGTTAATGCCTGCAAGGCCAGCAATGATGATACCTGCACCTGCTACTGGACTCATACTACGACCGATGCCAGCACCTAATTGGGCCATAGAGCCGAGTTGCATGATGCCATAGCCAAAGTCTGCTGCATGAGGTGTTACAGCTCCGTTAAATGCAAGGGCTGCTGCATTACCAGAACCAGAGATAACAGCTAATAAGAATGGACCAAAGGCCGCACCAATTTGAGCGATTTGTTGAGAGTTCTTCATACCATCAATGAGTGCATTTGTAAGCCCAATGTACTGCATACCCGCAGTAAAGGCTGCCGCCGCAGCCATAAGACCCACAACATCACACATACCATCGCCAGTACCGCGGAAGAATTTTTTAACTGCTTCCGTTACATTAGGACGTACGGCAATAATACCGATAGCTGTACCAATGAGCATAGATACAGGAACAGAAATTTCTGGAATCACTGCTACTTGTTTACTACCGAGTACGAGTAATACAAGCGGAATGATTGGGATGATAGCATATAAATAATTTACTTTAAATTCTTTGCCTTCTTCCGCGTTAGCATCTTTTAATACATATCCTGTATTTTCCTTTTTAACAATAGCTACGATATTGAGCAAAATAGCTGCTACGACAATGCCAATAATGGCTTGCATAGAGAAGCTAGCGATAACGGTCATTACGTCTTCACCAGCGAGTTGTGCTACTTGAGGGTTAAACATAAGACCAGGGCTCAATGCACTACCCCAAGTGCCTAAGAAAATAGCAGAGCCTGCCATCGCTGGATGCACACCGGAGCGAATAAGTGCAGGAATTAATAGAGCACCTACTGCCGCTGCACAGCCTGCCGCTGTAGGTAACGCAATGTTGATCAAGAACGTAATAATAACAGCACCAGGAATGATGATTTTAGTCATCTTTTTAAGGCCTGCAGAGATGAAATATACCATGTGCTCTGTACATTTTGTATACTCCATAACATAACTAAAACCAAGCACTGTACAAATAGTTGGTACAAGACCTGGATTTGTAAGCTCTTTTACAAAGGCTGTCGTACCAGCACTAAGCTGCCCACCTATAAAACACATTAATAAGCCCGACAACAATAAAACGAGCCGTGTTTCAAACTGTTTAATAATGGCAATAAACGTCGCCACTACAATAACAATACCAGCAATAACCATAATCTCTCCAATCTGGGTATTCCCAACAAATAGAAAGTAGTCTCTGCCATTCTATTACGGAATACAGGAATACACTCTTCTAACCACGTAAATATAATGTCTTAGCTAATTAACACAGATCTAACCAGATTATATCTAATACCATATTCCACAGCACTCAACCTAATTAAGTTCAGTACTTTCTAAGCTAAGTTTTCTAAGCACTATGTCCAATACCTTAGCGCCCGTATCGATGTCATCCATTTTCGCAAATTCAGCCGGATTATGACTGATACCTTCACGACATGGGATAAAAATCATCCCTGTTGGAACATCATCGGCCCAGTGCATAGCATCATGGCCAGCACCGCTTGGCATGGTCATATACTCTACACCTACAGACTTAACAGCCTCTTCGATTTCTCGAATCATGGCCGGATGCATCGTTACAGGATGATCCTGTGCAATAGGCGCAATCGTATAGGATAAGCCGCGTTTCTCTGCAGTAACATCAATAAATTCCTTAATGAGGGTAACTACAGAATCACGGGCTACCTTAGAAATACTGCGAATATCGACGCCCAACTTCACAGCCCCAGGGATAACGTTCATCGCACCCGGTGTTACCTCAACAACACCGACTGTGCCCACCACTGGAGGCTCCTCTTGCATGGATGTAATCTCCTCAATACCGAGGATGATTTTTGAAGCTCCACATAACGCATCATGGCGCAAATTCATTGGGGTTGCACCACTATGGTCCGCATTACCACGGATTGTTACATAGAATCGCTCTGGTGCGGCAATACCCGTTACAACACCGATGGGTTTTGCTTCGTGCTCTAGCACCTTACCTTGTTCAATATGTATTTCTGTGAAAGACTTTACAGGTCGTTTATATTCCATATGCTCAATAGCATCGGGATTTAAATTACGACCTTTCAACGCATCATACAAGGACACACCTTGTTTATCTACTAAGCGTTGTAAATTTTGCAATGTCAATTCACCGCGCATAGCCTTACTACCTAATGTAGCAGCTCCAAAGCGACTAGACTCTTCACACATAAAGTCCACCACTGCAATGGTATGGTCATGTTCAAAACCATCATCTGTCATACTGCGAATCGCTTCGATAGCAGACAATACGCCCACAACACCATCATAGTTGCCACCATTAGGTACGCTGTCCGTATGAGAGCCAACCATGACAATCGGCAACTCAGGCTTTTTGCCAACTTTATAGCCCATAACATTACCGAAATCATCTATTTCAACAGTCAAGCCCGCATCAGTCATACGGTCAATGATATACTGTCGACCCTTCCAGTCTGCATCGGTGAAAGCTAGACGATTAATGCCTTCTCCAGGTGCAGTCAACTGTGCCATAGTCTCAAAATCTTTAGCTAAACGCTCTCGTTGAATCATATAACACCTCACAATCTAATACTCATATTAGATTTAATATATAGCACACTATACATATTTCGATGTATACATCTATATAGTTATGTGCCTATAGTTTAGATGTATGCATCACAATATCTGAATCAGTATATCCTATTTTAAATAGTGAGTCGCAATTGTACCTAACGCAACAATACCATTTAACATATCTTCTTCATCAATATCAAATAATGGATTATGATGAGGGGCTTTAATAGCAGATCCTAATACCATATATGTTGCTCGACCACCACGATCGATTACACGGTTCAAGAAGTAAGCACAGTCTTCACTACCACCGCCGCTATAATCGAACGGTACCTCTTTAAAGATACCTAATGGTTCAATGATTTCTTGTACTTCGCGAGCTAAGTCATCGCTGATACGACCGGCTGGTGTTTCGCCTTGTTTTGTAATTTCAAAGGTGCAGTCATGCATTTCTGCGGCACCTTTAATAATAGTTTTAGTGCGTTCAATCATGTAGTCATTGATTTCTGTTGTAGCACCGCGAGTTTCTAATTTAAGCACCGCTACATCTGGTGTAACATTGCGACCTGTACCACTTTCAAAAACACCTACATTCATACGGGATGCGCCTTGGCTGTGGCGAGCAATGGCTTGTAAGTTAAGAACTGCTGTACAGCCTGCAAGCATAGCATTTTGTGCCTTTTCAGGAGATCCACCTGCATGAGCAGAATAGCCATGGAATACAGCATCAAGTTTTGTAGTCGCCAAGAAACCATGGTCACTACAAGCAAAGCAATTGGATAGATTTTCGTTAAAGCCAATGTGCATGCCAAACATCAAGTCTACATCATCAACTACGCCAGCCTCTACCATCGCTTTAGCACCACGTACGCCTTCCTCAGCAGGTTGGAAGATAAGTTTAATAGTACCTTTTAATCCATCCTTATGTGTGGCAATATATTCTGCAAGGCCAAGGCCCATTGTCATATGTGTATCATGACCACAAGCATGCATAGCCTTATCATGGCGAGAACGGAAACCAATCTTAGCAGGAATATGGTTAGATGCTTTAGATTCGATAACATCATTAGAATCCATATCTGCACGGAATGCTACTACAGGGCCATCATCACTGAACTTCATAGTTGCCACGATAGCTGTTTTACCATAGCCCATTTTTTCTACTAGCTCAGGATCAGCGCCTTCATCCATAGCACAAGCCATAGCTGCTTTCATAACCTCTTCGCTAGGTAAGCCCATACGAGAGTCTAAATCGAGTACATCTGCACCAAGTGCCACATCATAACCCAAGGCAATTAACTTTTCAGCTACTTTAGAAGCAGAACGATACTCTAGCCAAGCTGGCTCTGGATACATATGAAAATCACGACGCATAGCGATAAAATCATCGCGGCGTTGTTGTACGAAATCTTTTACAGACATAGGAACCTCCTAAAAATTAATTAGTACTTACCTATTAACTATATGAATAGATAAGTAAATAGTCAACAAAATAGGTCATGTATACAAAATAAAGAGACGAGCTATGCTATAATAATAGTAATAAAGGAGGTGCCTATGACGTTAAATGTAAAGCAAAGAAAAAAACTCACTATTTTTAGATGTACAATTTGATAACTTTGAAGACTTTGATGCAGTTTGGTATGCCATAGGTTCATCTATGATTGAGGACTTTCATACCTACTACTGAATCAGTTCTAGAATTAAAAAAACTACGTTGTAAATAGAAGGAAAGGAACTACAAATTGGCTAAAAAAACCAATACGAGGGTTACCAATACATAGATTTAGATAATTTCTATACCTATGAAAAATTCATTTGTATTAATAAATAAACAAAAATATTCTGAGATCCTAACTTAGCAAAAAAATATAATATTTGATTACAAAAAAACACATATACCTCATGGTATATGTGTTTTCGTTTGTCTAATTAATTTCTATTTAATTAAGTTTCTTTAGTTTATCTCTACTTTGTTCAGTTTTTCTAGCACTTCTCGTTTGATTTGTCGTTGTCGATCCCAGGCGATAATGAATACAGTAGCGATGATACAAATCATACCTATAATTCCGATAAAGGTAAATTCATTCCCCAATAGTGCCCAGCCAAATAGAGCGGCTGAAATCGGTTCCAATGATGAAAGTATAGAGCCTTGTACGGCACCAATCCGTCGTACCCCTTCGATATAAGCATTAAAGGATACAACTGTTCCCAGTATAATAATGGCGAATAATCCAAGCCATGTCATACCATCCCAAATTGCTTCAGAATCGATTTGCTGGAACATGGCTAACGAAATAAATCCACAGATAAACATGGCAAAACCAACAATCGATGTAGTGCCATATTTCTTTAATAGTTCAATCGGTTGCAATGTATAGACACAGATGCTGGCTGCCGATACAAGCCCCCAAATCATAGCTTCCCCATTAATTTTAGAAAGATCCAGCCCCTCGTGGGAAACAATGCATACCGTACCAACCATAGCTAGTAGAACACAACAAGACTCCGCAAAAGACGGCTTTTTAAAGTATCGTAGGAAGAGATAAATAATAATCAACGTCGGCGCTACATATTGAAGTACCGTAGCAACACCAACCCCAGAAATAGCGATGGCTCTAAAGTACGTGTACTGCGCTAAAGCGATGCCTAGAACACCGAAGATGAGCAGTTTACCAAAGTCTTTTTTATTTTTAAAAATATCAAAGATGCGCATCCCCTCTTGCATATAGGCCAATATAATCGTCAAGAACCCGGCCACGAGTAACCGAACCTCTAATAGCCACTCTACATTTAAGTGTTTTGCCCCTTCCAGATATTGTACAGATGTGCCTGAAAGGCCCCAAAACAAGGCTCCTAGAATGGCTAACGCCATGCCAATCCACTGTTTCTCCCCCATCTAATTCCTCCATCTAATGCGACATTAAAATACTATAACATCATAACAAAGAGGCCTCTAAACCGCAATATACAGCAAAGAGACCTCATATATTAATTACGTTTTTCAAGAGCGATAATAATAACAGTAGCGATGATCATGGCCATGCCAATTAGCCCTAATGCACTAAATTGGTTGTCTAAAAAAGCCCATCCAAAGAAAGCCGCCGAAATCGGTTCAATAGATGACAAAATAGAGCCCGGCACAGCGCCTATGCGCTTAACACCTTCTAAATAAGCATTAAAGGATACAATGGTCCCAAGAAAGACAACATTGAAACAGCCAATAACTGTCCATACATCCCACAAGGCATACGAATTTGGTTGGTGGAACAAGATAGCCGCCACAATACCACTGAGGAGCATACCAAAGCCTACAATCGGTAAGGTGCCATATTTATATAGTAAATCTACAGGAGAAACACTATATACAGCGACGCCCACGGCAGACAAGAGGCCCCACATAAGCACGGCCAGAGGGAAGCTTTCAAAAGAAAAGCCATCATTCCCCATCAAACAAATCGTACCTACCAAGGCCAATATAACAGAAATAATCTCCCCTTTAGAGGGCCGTTTACCATAACGTGCTAGCATATAAATAATAATCATGGATGGCGCCAAGTATTGGAGTACCGTCGCAATGCCAGCCCCAGCCAAAGCAATGGATTTAAAGTATGTATATTGGCACAAGGCCATACCAAATACGCCAAAAACGATAAGGCCTACTATATCTTTCAAATTTCGAAAGACATCAAAGATAGCATTACCATACTTAAACCACGCATAGATAACGGTTAATAGCCCTGCTGTAATTAATCGCATGGTAACTAGCCATTCTAAGTTCATATCCCTAAAGTTGCTTAGGAATTGTACTGAAGCACCTGATACGCCCCATAAAATGGCACCTAATAGGGTTAGTAGAACACCTATAACTTCGTATCGCTTCATAGGATTACTCGCCTAAGAGATCCACGTGCACTTTTACAACAACCTTGCGGATTTTAATAGGCTTATCATTAACCGCTAACAAAGGTCTATGGATATCAGATGGGAAGAATACCGTATAATACCCTTCCGGACAGTGGATGTGCCCTTCATCAACGGCTTCGTTTGGATAGAAATAGCAATCTCGTTCTGGATAGGATTCAACAGGTTTAACGAGACCTTTATCTACGAAAAAGCCCATATTTTCTTCGACGCTCACCATAAATTGAATATCTACATAGTTGCGATGAGATTCAGGTTTCGTAGTTTCAAATAGCTTGGTTTCTACATCGTCCACATTGGCATACATCATGTCACCTTCAATTTCATGACGACCGCCTGGCAATGCTTTCAAATCTGTATTCTTTAAGAAATCTAAAGCTCGTACGATGGCTTTAGGATAGCCCATTTTTGTATAATCTGCAGTAATGCTAGAGAAAAACATATACGATCCTTTCCCGATATATGGAAATAACACCTGATATATAAGCAATTATATTACCTTTAATGTTAGCACATATATACATAAAGGACTAGACACTATACGCTTTATATAAGGCGCATATATAGTAAAGCATATATAGTAAAAGTCCTCCATACGCTACATATATGGAGGACTCCTGTAAAATACTATTCAAATTTATGACTTACGTCAATTGTTATGCTATTAAGTTGTTACTATATGCAATTATCTATTCAGTTGTAGTGATTCTAACTGTATTTGATACAGTACGTGGACATGTTCTTAACTTTATTCTTGAGTTTTATGAGCAGCGATAATTTCTTCCGCTTGCTTATGTGGAACCTCTTCATAAGTATAGAACTGACGGTTAAATACGCCTTGTCCTTGAGTGATGGAGCGCAATGCTGTCACATAGTCGGCCATTTCAGCCAATGGTACTTGTGCTTTAACAACAGAAATACCTGTTCTTTCACTTTGTTCCATGCCTAATACACGACCTCGACGGCTATTTAAATCACCCATGATGTCGCCCATGAAAGCATCTGGTGCAAACACGTTAACTTCATAGATTGGTTCTAATAGGACTGGTTTCGCCTTAGGAATTACATCCTTGATAGCCTGTGACGTAGCTACTTTGAATGCTAACTCTGAGGAGTCTACACTATGGTAAGATCCATCCAAGAGTGTCACTTGCACGCCAATCATAGGATATCCCGCAATTAAGCCTTTATCTAGGGTTTCTTTGGCACCCTTCTCCACTGCTGGTATGTATTGTTTAGGTACAGCACCACCAAAGATTTTGTCTACGAATGCAAATTCGCTTCCATCGTATAATGGGTCCACTTGAATCTTAACGTGACCATATTGACCATGACCGCCACTTTGTTTTTTATATTTAGACTCGGTTTCAGCGGAGCCTTTGATAGTTTCGCGGTATGGAATGTATGGAGTCACAAGTTTAGCTTGTACGCCGTATTTGCGGTCCATTTTATTGAGAATATGCTCGAGATGTACCTCGCCCATACAATCGATTTGTAATTGGCGGGCCTCAGCATTTTTCACTACTACGCAAGTAGGATCTTCTTCTGCTACCTTAAGAACAGCACTAGCTAATTTTTCCTCCTCACCTTTTTTCACTGGCTCCATAGCCACTGTGTATAGAGGTTGAGGGAAACGGATAGCATCGTATGTTACTTTAAAGTCAGGAGCAGTTAATGTATCCCCAGTCTTAGCATTAGTCAATTTCGGTATCACTACGATATCGCCAGCTTTAGCAGCGGATACAGGGATTTGTTGCTTCCCGATAAGGGTAACCATCTTGCCCCATTTTTTTCTTCTACGCCTTGATTTACATCAAAGAGGCGATCGCCTTCTTTGAGTTCACCAGAGAAGATACGTACAAAGCTTTGTTTGCCTGCGAATGGGTCTAACAACGTTTTTGAATACGAATGCAGTTAATGGTTTATCTACATGTATTGCCCGTTGTTCGCCAGTTTCTGCATCAGTTGCGGTCATAACCTTTTTAGTTGCATCTGGCATGTAACGGATCATACGATCCAATACTTGATCTAAGCCAATACGAGATGTGGCACTACCACACATGATTGGGCACACACGGCCACTAATCATACCTTCACGCAAGCCTTGGCGAATTTCTTCTAGAGATAATTCTTCGCCTTCTAAATATTTCCAACAATTCATCGCTACCTTCAGCCGCGGCTTCTACGGTCATTTCCCGAATTTCTTGAGCCTTTTCGATAAGGTGAGCTGGTACAGCGATTTCAGTTGGTTGGCCGTCCTTATAAGTAAACGCAGTCATTTTTGCTACGTCTACGACGCCTTCAAAGTTGGCGCCTTCACCGATAGGAATCTGCAATGGCATAATGCCTTTGCCAAATAATTCCCGCATTCTTTCAATAGTACCGAAGAAATCGGCACCATCCACATCCATTTTATTGATAAATGCCATGCGTGGCATTTGTAATTCCACTGCATAATCCCAAGCGCGAACTGTGTCAGTTTCTACACCAGATGTAGCGGATAGTACCATTAACATACCATCGCACGCACGCAAAGCGGCACGAACTTCGCCATGGAATTCGTTATAGCCTGGAGTATCTACGAAGTTAACCTTGTGGTCATGCCATTCACATGGAGCCATGCCCAATTGGATTGTTACATTACGTTTAATTTCTTCAGGTTCAAAGTCCATAATATGTTTATTGTCTTGGCCTTTACCTACGAAATCAACCGCACCAGAGGTTAACAACAAGGATTCAACAAGAGCTGTTTTACCTGCACCATCGTGGGAAACAACAGCAACGTTTCTAATTTTATCACTACTGTACTCTTTCATCGGAATCGCCTCCTTAATGGCAAATTACGGCTTTTGCTAATACATTTCGACACCCAAATAGAAAAGTCCTCTTTTTCCGAAAAAATTTATCAAAAAAAGAGGACTCTTTATTAATATTAATTTATATATCAGTATTATCTACCCACTAAAGAGGCACAGCCACCAAGAAGTGCCATGAAGATTGCCCAGATAATCGCAAAAATGATAGACGTAATGATACAAGCAATGAAACTTTCATTTTAGTAATCATGACTTGTCTAGCCATAAGTTCTAAGGATACCCAGATAGAAATAATAATTAATGCCACGGTTCCTACAAAATATACGAAACCAGCAATAGCACTACTATCGAATACAAGATCTAATAGCCCCATCAAGATCAAGACTATCATATAACCAATACTAAATAATAGTACTTCATACCCTTGTAGATACCAGCTAACTTTCATAATGGCTTGTACATTGTCTGTACCACCCATCTTAGTGATGACCCAGTTATATACATAAGAACCGATAGCAACCATTACAAAGGACCAACCGATACTGATAAGCCATGCAAAAACAAATATAAAACTTGCACCGATACCGATTAAATAGGTTAAACCAGTAAATTCATTATGAGGGAGAAATGGAATTAACATAGTCCCAAATAAAGCCAATATAATATATGGAATAGCCCATAAGAATACAGTGCCCCAGAAACCTTTTTGCAAAGTGCCCGATTGCACCACTTGATCAATACCTCCTTTAAAAGGACTAGCAAATAACCGCCAAAAATCAGAATACCATTTTGTCTCCATAATACAACCTCATATACAAACTGAAACTGTCTAAAACACTAAAATTCTCCCGTGCGTTTTCCGTAATGTTTGGAGTCTCCATTTTGCTTCCAGCCTACGGTATCACCGATGGACATTACGCGACGTGTTAAGCAGTCTTTACATTTGTCTGCATTATCATCTACGCAAGGTTTGTTATCGTACAGCAAATATTTTGCACGGTGTTCCGGAATGGTAATGATAGGCATCAAGATATTAGCACCGGCAGCAAGGCCTTTTTCACGACCTAGTTTATCTAACGCTTGTAATGCAGTTGTAGCTGCAATATTTACGTCTTTCAAGAATAACCGTGTCAATGCAATCATCTTTAGGCCCAATTGAATACGGCGCAATTTACCTGCTTCGTCATCGATGCCCATCGCCAATGCCTCTTGGCCTAGCGGCGTATCATGATGCACCACATACGGTCCCATGCCGATCATATCGATATCCATATCGCGATAGAACAAGATATCATTTACCAAATCTTCTTCGGTTTGACCAGGCAAACCAATCATGACGCCTGTACCTACTTGGAAACCTACGCGACGCAAGCTGCGTAAGCATTCAACGCGCGTTTCAAAGGAGTGTAGTTCATCTTGAGGATGAATTTTATGATAAAGTTCTTTATTTGTTGTTTCAATGCGCAATAAATAACGACTAGCGCCGGCTTCACGCATGCGGCGGTACGCCTCTTCGCTTTGTTCCCCTACGCACATCGTAATGCCAAGGGAACCATCGCCAATGGCTTTAATATCGCGAATTAAATCTACCACATAATCCACAAAGGCATCATCACAGCGTTCTCCAGATTGGAGCGTAATGGACCCATATTCATGGTCATAGGCCCACTGCGCCATTTTGATGATATCTTCACGGTTCATATCAAAGCGTTCCGTCTTGTCATTTTCACGACGAATACCGCAGTAATTACAATTTTTGATGCATCGGTTCGAGAACTCGATGAGGCCACGATAGTACGCTACAGGCTTTACATATTTCGCCTTCACTTCGTAAGCCTTTTTATATATTAACTGCAACTGTTCTTCATCAGTTACAGACATCAGAAATCTTAGCTCATCTTCTGTTAGCCATTCATCGCCAACGAGGTCTTTTCCGAGAATGTCTTGCACTTGCAAACAATCACTTCCTTTCATAACGAACCGTCATCGATTCGCTTGGTATGGTAATGGATTCAATATCTGTAACACAGACAAACCCATTAATTTCACGGGGCAAATCCCGTACATGCTTCACTTGCTCCGTCAAACATGCATGAGCCATCATGCCACGACTCATTTTGGAGGACGTACTCATCTGTTTAAACGTGTCGCCTCGCAATTCCCAAAACTCAACGGTTACCACCTTAGGATGGTTCACCATTTTTGCATATTCTTTAGACGCTAGATTTAGAATCCAATCTTCCTTGTGAAAGTATGCATCCACAGCTTCGCGCCACGTATCGTATAAATTAATGCCTACCTTATCGACCATATCTAGTCGATAATCACGCACGCCCATTGTAGGCTCCACAACGCCATACAACGCAGACATCACAACGAGATGGCTTTCACCGAAGGCCTTAGCCTCATCAGACAAGTTCGACCAGTCTAAATATTTGAAAGCAATGCCATCGTAGCTTTCACAAGCGATACCTACTGGATGAGACTCAAAAGCTTGATAGAAATCAAAGAGCGCCTGTGCCTTATCGTCCTTCAGTTTTAAAGCTTTACTAAGAGCCGTTACATCGAGAGATTGCACATGTTTTATGATCTCTTGTGTAATGTGCGGCTGAAATTGGCCGTCTCGAACTGCATGATTGGCCCCATCGTTGCTAGCAGCATTAGTAATTGTTTTTGTCTTACTAGGAGAGAGGACGATTTTCATGGGATAACTCCGCCTTAATAGTTTCCTCTGTCAAATTGTCGATCAACTCAGGGTTCCACAACATAAGAGGCACAGCCACTACGTGACTAGCTTTCATTTCTTTACATAAATTAATGCATTCTTTGAGGTAATCGGAATCTTCATCTACAAGATCGCATACGATCACAACGTGGCGTCCTTTTAGATTAACACCTTCATAGTCGATGCTTCCAGCAGATACTGTAAGCATACCTGTTTCCAAACGACCTTCACTCATGTCGTTCAAACGAGACATCAACACATGCTCGAGCATAGTGGATACAGGTGTCACTACGCGGCCAATACCGATAAGGGCCTCAGGTTGGGCATGAACGATAACTGTTTTCTTCCGTTTATCTGTTCTAAAATCAACGAGCGCTTTTTCTAAAGCACCAAAGAATACGAATAATTGCCAAGGATCAAAAGAACCTGTTTGGAACATGTCGATAACAGAACCATCCTCATCCATATTTAGGCGCGTTAATAATTCCTCTGCAATGTCGTTTACAACAACACTGAAATCAGATTGCATTGCATCTTGTACTTTTACTTCGTCTGCCATTAGGTCCTCCTAATTTCTATCTATTACACTGATGAGGGAATTCTCCCTACAGATTTATGCTATCTTTAATTGTAACATATTTTATAGCCCACATGGGTATTCTTGGATACGCTTTTTACATAATCAATATACATAACCGAATATGAAAAAAGACCGCCAACGCGGTCTTTTTCTCTATCATTATTAGCTTTACACTATGAGCTAACGATTCGATTATCTTCTCAGCCTTACGACTAGTCTACTAGCTTCATGCAAATATGAGATTGTGTATTATACACCTACTATAAGCTTATATGTTATGCGCCTACATAGAGTAGGTAGATGTTCATAGCGGTTACCACAATACCAATGCCCCATAATAGCACATTCGTATATGTATGGTTCGCATATTGCCCCATTACCTTGAGGCTACTAGTCATATATAGCTGCAAGAAAATCGTAATAGGCAATTGCAAGCTCAAGAACATTTGAGAGATTAACAAGGCTTGGAATGAATCAGTAACGAATACAATCAAAAGCAATGCTGGAATATATGTTAATGCCAAGCCTAATCTTGTATGGAAGTCTTTCATATCGTAAGACTCACCAAACATACCGGCAAAGATACTCGCCCCTGCCATACCTGCCGTAGCAGACGATGCAAAGCCAGCAAAGAGCAATGCGATAGCAAAGATTGTACCTGCTGCAGGTCCAATGAGAGGTCGTAACAACTCCTCAGCCTGTTCAAGCTCCGTTACTTCAATGCCATGAGCAAAGAACACTGCCGACGCCAATAAGATCATGGCGGAGTTAATCATCCAGCCAATACCCATAGATAGTAGAGTGTCTAGGAATTCATAACGCAATTGACGCTTCATTACAGAAGAATCTTGCGTGTTGAACTGACGACTTTGGATGATTTCTGAGTGCAAGAACAAATTGTGAGGCATAATAACAGCCCCTAAGATACTCAAAATAACGAGCATCGATTCATTAGGAACCTTAGGGTCTACCCAACCAATACCAGCTGCCTCCCAATCTACATTGACCATATTGACCTCTACGAGGTACGCCAACGCAATGAGGGATACGAATCCTGCAATGATACGCTCTAGCTTCCGATAAGAGTTTGTTATGAGCATAATGGTACAGATAATAGCCGTCAAAACACTACCTATCAAAAGAGGAATGCCAAAAAGCATTTTCAATGCGATGGCTGCACCGATAAACTCGGCCAGTGCGGTCGCTGCCGCTGCAATGCCCGCCGTACTCAATACGAACCTAGACACGTAACGCGGCAAGAATTCATAAGCACATTCGGATAAACATTGGCCTCGTACAATGCCTAAGTGGGCCACGTTATGTTGCAATAAAATAAGCATAATCGTAGATAGCGTAACTACCCACAATAGTTCATAACCATAACTAGCACCAGCAGCGAGATTGGCCGCCCAATTGCCAGGGTCGATGAACCCAACCGTTACGATGATGCCAGGTCCTATATATTTAAAGACCTCGCTCACCTGCTGCTTACCGTTTTGGTGGACGGTAAACAGCTGTTTCTTTAAAAAATCAATCATTATAACTCCTTAAATAGGGTTATAGAGTGAAAGTCATCTCCGTTTGCATACGAGCATCGGTTTTAGATTTTGTATCCTTACCACCGGTATAACGGATGCGCACATTATTATTTACTTTAACGCGAGAGTCATCAATTTTGAACTTCTTCATTTTTTCTTTGATTTGTTCATCAGTTAACGCGCGCTCTTCTGGTTTTGCCACTTCGTCATTAGCTGCATCTAAAGCCTCTTGTTGAGATTTAGATACTTGATATGTTTTACCAGATTTTTTTGCCTTTTCAGCACGTTTCTCGTCTAATTTTTGACGGCGCTCTCGGGTAACCTTCTTATCGCGAGCAATACGATAATCCATTACATCACGCATATTTTCTTGGTAAATACGCAATGCATATTGGCGGTCGTTATCGTTCATTTGCTCCCGTTTAGTTACAACTTCATCGATAAGAGGCATGAGTTCATCCTTAGTATAGCTTGTATTGCCATCAAAGACAAACCATGTGTATCCGTAATAGCACCGTGCTTAATTAGCGTTTGTAACGCTGTATACGTCCAATCATTTGGCGTAATCACACCTGCACTCGCGTGATGTTGTGCTTTGCTAGAGCTACTAACAGTCTCTACATCGGCACTCACACCATCTACCATAGGACGTGCGCTTGGAATAGAAATGCTTTCAGCATGAGCGAAACCAACAGAGGCAACGAGACATAATGCACCGATGCCCATAGCGCGACGAAGTAAATGTATGTGACATGTATATTTTGTATTCATAAGAGTCTCCTTGAAATTACATTTTATACAATCTATTATATGAAACCCCTTATCATACGTCAACTCTATAACCTTACACACCTGTATAAATCAATATTTACAAGCCCTCAAGCTCACTTGAACCCTTACACCTTTAGGTCCATTCCCAGTAAATACCACAATAAACAAAAAGACCTCACATCGCGTGATGTGAGGTCTCAGCATGGCGGAGGATTAGGGATTCGAACCCTAGCGACGGTAACCCGCCCTAACGATTTAGCAAACCGTCCTCTTCAGCCTCTTGAGTAATCCTCCATGCTTTACTGGGTAATCATATCATACCCAATAAGGCATTGTCAATCGTATTATTTCAACATGGATTCGATGAACCAGATTTGTTTTACATAGTATGCAACGTGATCTTCCATCATGCTTACGAGCAAGAAGTCACCTTCTTCATCAGCAGCTGCACGGATTGCTACAGCTTGATCGTTCATGTATTTGAAGTCTTTAAGAAGAATTTCAATTACTTTCGCTTGAGGGATATCTTCTTGACCCAATTCTTCAATTTTAGTCAATTTAGCATATTCTGCGGAATTAACCAATGGGAATTGACCTTGCATTTTCACGTGTTCTGCTACTGCATCGAAGTATTCAAACGCTTCATCATAGATAGATTCCAAATATTCGTGGATGGATTTGAATTGTGGACCTGTTACGTTGAAATGTAGATTATGTAATTTTTACGTTCCATACGGAAAGATTCGCTAAATATTGGTTTACTTGTTGTAAGTTTTTTTCATAATAATACTCCTTTTTTTCTTTTTAATTCTCAAATACAGTTTATTCAAAAAAAGCAGAATAAACCCAGTCGGCTTCTATGCCATCAATTCGTTTATCTAATTTGTAATCAGTATTGATTACGTAACTTATTTTACCAATAATGATTTTTCCTTGTCAATACATTAAATCGATTTTTTTGAATATTTTTTATAAAAAAACCTCTAACTACTAGTTCAACTAATAGTTAGAGGTTCTATCTTTCTATATTATATGCGGTTTTTATTACACTACATTAAATGTAATATTCTATGTAATCGTCAGGAATTTTTCTTTTTCCTCTGCCTGGCCATTATTAATACGACGAGGTTTACGGACATACATATTTTCTGGATCTGTTTCAAAGATAACCATATCTTTAGGGATATCGTGTTTGATAACGAGGTTACAACCGATTTTAGTACGTGCCCCAATGGTAATATCACCTAAGATTTTCGTACCTGTACCGATGAGGACTTCGTCTTCGATGGTCGGATGGCGTTTTACCTTTTTAGAAGACATACCACCTAACGTCACTTGGTGGAACAAGGTCACATTATCCCCTACGATTGCCGTTTCACCGATAACGACACCCATGCCATGGTCGATAAATAAACCACGACCAATGGTAGCACCCGGATGGATTTCAATGCCGGTTACGTGACGGGAGTGAAGCGCTACGCGACGGGCCAAGGTTGGCCAGCCCGCCTTATAAAGGCGATGCGCAAAGAAATGCCAGAACAAGGCTGTAATATGCGGGTATGTCCAAATGACCATCCACACATTCGTTGCAGCAGGGTCAGAATCCATTACACGTTTAATATTATATTGAATTTTGCCCCATAATTCGCGTAAACCTTGTATCATAGCGACTCCATCTCAAATAACTCTACTCATATATAATATATAGTATACAACATATGTGGTATGTATTCCTATACATAAGATGCTTTATCTATGCGAAATCCGTTACTTTACATATTCATTATTGGCGAAGTCCAAGAGGGATAAATATTTTTCTACCCCATCTGGCGCAATCACCACAATATTCGCCTTTGGTTCTTCTCGAGCAATACGCTTTGCCGCAACGATAGCCGCCCCTGAAGAAAGACCAATAGAAACACCGCTTTCACGCATAAAGGTTTGCACTTCGCTAAAAGCCTCTTCATCGCTTACAGTTTGTACTCCGTCCATCAAGCTTTGATCAAAGTTTTCAGGAATAAAACCTGCCCCAATGCCTTGAATTTTGTGAGGACCGCCCTTGCCTTCCGTAATGGCTGGAGAACCTGTTGGCTCTACGGCGATAGCCTTTAAGTTAGAATTATGCTCTTTCAACCGTTTTGCAACGCCTGTGAAAGTCCCCCCAGTGCCGATACCAGCTATGAAAACATCTACATTTGGCACTTGTTCTACAATTTCCGCACCAGTTGTACGATAATGCATATCTGGGTTTGCAGGGTTTACAAATTGGCCCAATGTGAAAGCATTTGGATATTTATCTAAAATTTCATTAGCGCGTTCAAGAGCACCTCTCATACCCGTTTCTTTCGGTGTTAAGATAAGTTGCGCACCATAGGCCTTAATAAGTTCACGGCGTTCTTTACTCATGCTTTCAGGCATAATAATTACAGTTTTAATATGCAAGATGGCGCCCACCATGGCAAGAGCAATGCCTGTATTACCGCTTGTGGCTTCAACAATAATGCTATCTTCGTGAAGGCGTCCTTTTTCCTTAGCATCTTGCAACATGCCAAGTACTGCACGGTCTTTCACAGAACCACCTACATTATATTTTTCAAGTTTTACATAGATATTGGTATTTGGTAATTGATATACCGGAGTTTTACCAATCAATTTAGTTGTTTGATTTGTGACTATGCTCATCTGATCCTCCTTTTGGCGATAGATGATAAAAATCGTCCTCAGGAACATCCCAAGGACGATATGAATTTCACCTTGTTATTCTCTATACACTGGATATAACCATTTGTGTATTTCCATAAATACACTCATACTCTATCACCTGCATCTATGCATTGTCAAGAGAATGAGAACCGCTTTTAAAACCCTAAAAATACAGGAAATAACTAGGTTTATTTATAATTTTGTTAGTGTGTCTACTACCACATCCCAGGTAATAGGCACCATAATGATAGCTAGCGCAAGCCCAATAAAGATGACGGCCCCTAGTATAACGGTAAGACGCGGAACGATGGCTATAACAGTGCTATTTGCTAGGTTATAAGCCTTGTCTATATCATAGTGCAGTGCTACATAGCCCCATAGGAAGCCTGCTATCAAATATGTCGCTACATAAGGGTCCAGTATGATATGCGTTGATGTCATCAATTCAACATGCATTAAACGATTGATGACTGGTGAAAGCAACACATTAGTGAGTATAGCTATAAACTTGAACCATATAAGACATATAATATAAGACCACATAGTTCTCATGGTCATCCGCAACATATAAAGCAGACCAACCATACCTGAACCCAACGTGCCCTTTGTATGCACCATGTACCGTTCCATCCAAGACGGTTGGTCTTTGCCTTGATGTAGTTGGTCATAGTGAAATGATAAATTTCTTTCACCATGCGCCAAATCGACGAGGCCTAACGCTTGTAACAACACCAGAGCAAAAACGACAACAACGCCTATTTGGAAGCTTTCACTAAAGAATAGAGCCATCGGGTCAAATGTTAGCTCACTCAAAGACGATAAATTACCATAAACATCATAAAATGCAGCATATATGCCATTTGTTATGAGTACATCCACGATAAATAGGGTCAATATAAAGATAAGATACCCATTCCACCGAGTCCATCTGCTGAGATGTGACAACTGCGTATGCTCCCCTACGATTATGGATGCAGGGTGAATAGACAAGATCACACCGATCATAAAAAACATTATGAACGATGTGCCCATTGTTATATATTCATATACCATATTAACGGTATGCTACGCGCTCAGGCTGCATGTCGTGAAAATGAAGGCGTTCTTTTGCCGTTTTTTCCCACTCTGTACCAGGCTTGCCATAGTTTGCATATGGATCGATGGACAAACCACCGCGTGGCGTAAACTTACCCCATACCTCGATGTACTTTGGATCCATCAACTTGATGAGGTCTTTCATGATGATATTGATGCAATCTTCGTGAAAGTCCCCATGGTTACGGAAACTAAATAGGTACAATTTCAAAGACTTGGACTCAACCATTTTCTTATCTGGTACATAAGAGATATAGATTGTGGCAAAGTCAGGTTGACCTGTCATAGGACACAAGCTAGTGAACTCAGGACAATTAAACTTAACGAAGTAATCATTGTCAGGGTGCTTGTTATCAAACGCCTCTAACACCTGTGGTGCATAATCAGTTGGGTAATCGGTCTTGTGACCTAACATCGTTACCCCTTGTAACTCTTTTTCAGATCTGCCGGATGCCATAAGGAACCTCTTTCTATATCTTCTAGAACTCTATAATTAAATATATTGAATAATTCATGTAACACTTAATTATAGCATATAAAAGCATACACTACTTATAGAGATAAACGATTTCAGACTATAGTTAAATGACCAGTCCATCCTATATTCCTAAATAAACTATCCTATCCTCATACTCTAGTTCAATTACATTATGCTCACATATAGATTGTGTAAAATTAAAATTTATAATAAAATATTCATATACATTTGGTAATGTTAGTTTATTCAGAACGATATAATACCTTATGGAGGTCACTTATGAAATTAAAACAGCTTATTTTATCTAGCATCGCTGTAGGTGCATTAGCTTTTACATTTGGCACAGTACAGCCGGCACAAGCGGCTATTGGAATGGAGAATCCAGGCCCAGCTATGAATCTTGAAAAGCCAGCATCTGTTACGACTGCCCATCATATCAATGTAGATGGTAAGGTTGTTGAGCCTATTAATGGTCAGCAAAATGTAATCTATGTAGATGGTCAACCGCTCGTAGCATTACGCCAAGTCTCTGAAGCATTAGGCTGTAAAGTAGCATGGGATGAGCCTACTAAACAGCATTAGTAGACATGAACATTGCTACACTAGCAATCCAACCAGATTCTGCAGAAGTTGTACGCCATGGTAAATTAAAGATTATCAACCTTGATACTTCCGAATCCTTCTTGCCTGCAGCTCGCAAGGTAAATGGTACTATCTTTGTAAAACCTCAAGTATTCAAATTATTATTGAACGATGTAAAAATTACAAAGGACGAAATCTTCATCGCCCCTCAACGCGCACAATTAGCGTCTACTACAAATACAGAGGTAACTCACAAGAATGAACTCAACACATTCTTGCCACCATCTCAAAATGATGTAAAGAAAAAAGAAGATCCAAAGGCTACAGAAAAACCTCTTATTAAAATTAAGAAATCCTTAGCTAAAGATACTGTAACTACAGACGAACAAACTCAATCTACAAATGCATCTGAATACCAACGTGCTAACGGATTAGATCGATAAGCCAAACTAAGAGATTGTTAAACAAGTTCTCAACGCATCAAAAATTTATACAAATAAAAAGGTCCCATACGGGACCTTTTTATTATATATAACGTATATAGTTATTCAAAAATTAGTTTTTACTAAATTTGATGGCTATATTATCTGCCAAAACCATAACGGTTAAGTGCTGTATTACCATTACCATATATAGCCATGATCTTTCGCCATGAAATAGTCAGCTACTGCTAGAGAGTATGTCTGCAATATCATTGTAATCAGAGTATTTTTGGTGCAACATTAGTCACAGTAATGTTTTCAATAGTAGTACTAGCTTTAGGAGTAGTCAATTTATTTGTAGTAGGCGCAGGATCTGTAACAGTTACTGTAGAACCCATGGCTGGATTAACATAACCTGTTGGAGTAGATACTGGTGGACGTTGGGAATCAGTATATTTGTAGCCATAAGAAGCGTCTGCTTGTTGTGGTGCTACTGTAACAGCGCCAAAAGCAAGTACAGCTGCGGCCAAAACGATAGAGAATTGTTTTGATGCTTTCATAAAAAACCTCCAAATAACACAAAAGTATTTTATCAAAAATTATGATAACGTAGATTTATTATAAACTATCTAAATAAACGCACAATGAAAGAGGGTTAATATCATTTATCTTTCATTTATCACTTTATTTTGATACCTTTGAAAGCATCTTTCACCTCATCCATTTGGCGTTTTACATCACCAACAGATTCTTTTACATCATCGGGAACCTTGATGTTATCTATACCTTTAGCTGACTCAGAGGCACGTTTACTATTTTCACCAGCTTGCTTCATCCCCGCTTTAATCCGGTCCATATTCTCATCGATCTCATCGAAGGATTCGTCGTAGAGGATAAAATTACTACCCCCATGAGATGTAATGTTGAGCGACCCCATGGTGAGCTGCCCATTATCGATACGCAACGCATCTGTAGAAATGGTCGTAATATTCGTATTGACTGTCACATCACTAAAGGATAAATGACGCCCCTTATTGTGAAAGTTTCCTGTAATATTTTTGATAGGAATAAGCATATAATGGCCTTCACCAGACCAGAAGTTCCCCCATACCTCCATATCACGAGGCTTACCTTCGCTTTTAAAGTTTAAATTAGCCGATACGGGCACAACGAACTCAGGTGTTTTAAGGGCTACACTACTATCTAAATCCTTGGCTACGCCTGTAATTGTATAGGCTCTTGTATCTAGATTATATACACCTTTTGCCTCTAATTTGCCACTATATACATTAGCATTAACATTTTCAAAATTTAAAATGCCATCTTGGTACGTCACATCACCCACTACGTTTTCAAAGGTAAGCGCAGGAATACGTAAAATAGGCATCGTTACACGGCCTTTAGCCAACGGTCGATTAAAATCACCAGTTACTCGCGTCAGCAAGGTCATAGCATCGTGAATATCATCGCCAAAACCAAGAGAGGCGGGGTCCACACCTTTCACATCAAACTGTAAATCTAACTGAGGCATGCGATGCTTTAACACATCCTTTAAATCAACGCGACCTTTTAGTGTCATTCCATCACCAATAGCGGTTCCACCAAACTTACCGGTTTCCATATCAATGCGAATAGCGCGCTTACTATCAAGATGGATTTTAGCCTCTACATTCTTCATCACATAGTGACGATTTTTCTGAAAGATTTCTAGCTGATTATTTCTAAGTGTAATGGTAAGGTCCAAATGTTGACCTTCCCAATTAAAATTACGAACCTTTTTAGCCAATTCCTCTTGCCGATCTTGCGTCGTCTTTTTAGGCGGCTTAGGTCGCGGCTCCACCTCATCAAGAGGCTTATTCACATCAGGTGAGGCAGGCACGAAGTCGAGCCGGTTGTTATCATCTAAATCGACTACAATGGTCGCATCATTTAGCTCGATTCCGTTTATGGCAGAAGCCTTAAAGTTACGAGTGACTACGTCCCACATATTAACGCGTATCTTACCACTGGGAACGGTGAGCAATTCACGACCTTCAGGGTCCTTCCACACCAAATCGGTAAAGGATAATGTCCCCCACGGCGTTGCAGTTAAACTCTCTACGGTTACAGAACCACGCATCATCGTTTGTCGCGCCATAACCTCGTTGAAGATAACACCCATCCCACGACTCGCTATTGTAGCCAATACAAAGAAAATAATCGCTCCAATGGCAAGAAAAGCAGCAATGCCTTTTAGGCCTTTCTTATACAATTGTTTATATTTTGTCCAATAGGAACGTATGTAATATTTCATAGCATTATTATATCATGATGCATTTATATTTTTATTTTAATGGGGCCCCAAAACATATCGGCCTGAATATTGAAAGGAGTGTCCCATTAAAATAAAATAGCTCCACTAATCTTTAAAAATAATAAGGCTATAAAGCATTATCTAGAAAAAAGAAATAGAAAAGACGAGGTTAAACCTCGTCTTTTCTATTTAATCTTTAAGATGTTATGCTTTTGCTTGTTTACCGTATTTTACAAGGCTTTCAGCTTCAATTTCTTCTTGAGTGCGATAGTCTTGAGGAATGTCAGACAAACGAATCCAGCTGCGAACTGCTTCTACTAATACGATAAGGATCATGAGGAACATGGCAGCACTGAATGCTACTAGGATCCATTTACCAGCTGGGATATAGCTGTTAAATACGTTTTCAAAGTCTGCAGCAATAGCAACGATAGCCATTAGGATACATGGAATACCTGTAACCCATGCATAGCGTTTGCGGCCAAGTCGCATAATAACTGTAGTACTTACAGCCAATGTCATAGTACCTAATAATTGGTTAGATACGCCGAATAGAGGCCAAATAATACCGATGTTACCTTGTAGAACTAGGTAGCCCCACAAGATACAAATTAAAGCTGCACAACCATATACGCCAGGAGCCCAATGTTGGTCGTTGAATTTAGGATGGAAATGACCTAATAATTCTTGAAGTAAGTAACGACCTACGCGAGTACCAGCATCGATCAAAGTCATGATGAACAAGGCTTCGAACATGATACAGAAGTGATACCAGTAACCCATCAAGTGATCCATGTTAGGCAATCTGGAGAAGATATGAGCCATACCTACTGCTAAGGATACGGCGCCACCAGGACGGTGCATCAAGTCTTCACCAACCATTGCGGACAACGCTGGCAATTCATGAACTTGAAGTCCTAACGCTTTGAAGGATTCTACTGTGGAGTTAATAGCAAAGTAATCGTCTGGATGCAATGCAGTCGCTGCGATCAACGCCATCATAGCGATGAAGCCTTCTGTTAACATTGCGCCATAACCGATAGGTAAGATTTCTCTTTCATTAGTAAGCATTTTAGGTGTTGTACCAGTTGCAATAACAGTATGGAAACCAGATAACGCACCACATGCAATAGTAATGAAGATGTAAGGGAATACAGAACCTTTCAATACAGGACCGCCACCCCAGATATAAGGAGTAACAGCTGGCATTTGGATTTCAGGCATTACGATGATAATACCGAGAGCCAAGGCGCCAATTGTACCGATTTTAAGGTATGTAGACAAATAATCACGAGGAGCGAGCAATAACCATACTGGCAATGCTGCTGCAAAGAAACCATACACGGCAAGCATAATTTCAATAGTTTGCAAGTCGTATGTGAACCAAGAAGCATATTCGCTAGCTGCGATGTTAGGACCGTAGATAATGCCTACGAAGATTAACGCTACACCAATGATAGTAGCCTCTTGGATTTTACCAGGACGCAACCATTTCAAATAAATACCAATGAAAATTGCAATTGGAATTGTAGCAAATACGGAGAAGAACCCCCATGGGGAGTTATGCAATGCGTTAGCTACTACTACAGCCATACCCGCAAGGGTGATAATCAACAAGAACAATGTAGCAAGCATCGCACCGAAACCAGCTAATTTACTGATTTCTTCGCGCGCAATATCCGCGATTGACTTACCGTCATAGCGAACTGAAGCGAATAAAATAACCATATCATGTACAGCACCAGCCAATACAGAACCGATTAGGATCCATAAGGCACCAGGCAAATACCCGAACTGGGCTGCAATAACAGGACCTACGAGAGGGCCTGCACCTGCAATGGCTGCAAAGTGATGACCAAAGGTTACCCATTTGTTAGTTGGCACGTAATCGTGACCATCGTTGTGAACCATAGCCGGCGTCGGACGATATTGGTCCAAGGTCAACACCTTAGCCGCTATGAAAGCCCCATAAAAGCGGTACGCTAAAATTAGAATACACGCGGAGGCTATAACTAAGTAAATACCATTCATAACCATATAAACACCTCCAATTGTCTTGTGTGACATGGTGTTATATAAAAATATCTGATAAATCTTTTGCACATCCATGCCACATTGGCTCTCTAAACTTTTAGTACTTACAATAATTATTGTATATCTAAACATAAAAGTGTCAATTATCGATTTCTCATTTTGAATGCACATTATGAGTTAAAAGCATAATTAAAAAGCATTCTCCGTTAATAAGAGAATGCTTTTAGCGTTTTATTTTGATAGTAATTATCTATTGTCTTACCACGATGCCTGCTGCGTGAAGTGCTTTTTTAATATCTTTTATTGTTAATACTTTATTATGTAGCAAGGCACTAGCGAGGGCTCCAGTTACATTTGTTTTTGTAAATAAATCCACAAAATGCTGTATATTCCCAGCTCCGCCAAAGGCTGTTACAGGCACATCTACAACCTCTGCCAAGGCTTGATATAATTCGATATCAAAGCCGAGACCTGTACCGTGTCTATCGATACTCGTTACCAATAACTCACCTGCACCACGGTCAACCGCTTCTTTCGCCCATTCTAAAGCATTTGCATTGTGCCCCCGGATCATTGGATGTGCCATGTCCATAAGCATACCACATTTTTTCAAAAGGATTATATTTTACGTCTAAGCACACGACTATACCTTGATTGCCAAACTTCTTTGCCCCTTCTGTGATAAGGGATGGATTAGATAGTGCCGCTGTATTAATAGAAACCTTATCGGCACCAGCTTTCATAAGCTGCGTCATATCCTCCACAGACGTAATGCCACCACCTACAGTTAACGGCATAAATACCTTATCCGATGCATTGAGTACTATATCAGTAAAGGTTTTACGGGCTTCTGTTGTAGCCGTTATATCTAATAATACAAGTTCGTCCGCCCCTTGTATCTCATAACGTTCCGCACATTCAACGGGATCGCCAGCATCAACCATATCACGGAATTGCACACCATTCTGAACGCGACCATTTGCTACGCCAAGGCAAGGAATAATACGTTTCGCTAACATAGAATAGCCCTCCTATTATTTCACCGCTGCGTAGGCTTCTGTAATATTGCCAAATGTACGCAACAAGTTTAGGCCTACTACACCACTTTTTTCAGGATGGAATTGCATTCCATACACCCTACCGCGCTCCACAACGCCAGGTACATCGATGCCATAATTTGCAGTGGATGTAATAAATTCAGGGTCTGTATCTACATAATAGGAATGAACGAAATAGGTATATTGATTGTCTACATTGCTGAAAGCACTGTCTGGATGGTGCACTGTATTTTTGTTCCACCCCATGTGAGGTACACTGAGGCCAAGGTCACGAGGGATTTCTTTTACCTTGCCTGGAATAAGTCCTAAACCTAGTGTTGGACCATATTCTTCGGACTCTTCAAATAATAGCTGCATACCTAAACAAATACCTAATAATGGTATTTCTCGTTTTACCACTTCATGAATGACATCGACGAGACCACGCGCCTTAAGAACGGCTACTGCCGATGCATAGGCGCCTACACCTGGCAAGAGAACGCCATCAGCATTTAGTATAACCTCAGGATCTGCTGTTAGCACTGCATCAAGTCCGATGTAGGCCAACGCTTTCTGGACATTAAATGTATTGCCCGCATCATAATCTATAATGGCAATCATAATATACTCCTTTCAACAGCCTTAATGAGCCCCAGTCATTACTAGGGCTCGTCGTTCACGTCGTTTTCGTTATATATATTCTCTAAACAGGATACAAACTCCTGCCATTCAATTAGGTAAAAGCTAAACTCCATTCTATAGAATGAAAGTTGATATCATAAGGCGCGAATCATTAGTATATATGATATATCCCATATTGATTAATTCATGAATTGTTTTAATATACCGCGCATAACAGCTCCATCTTGAGCCATTGGAATAGTAAGTCTCAACCAACCTTCTCGTTGTCCACGGCGCACTTGATATCCTTCTTTTAGCCATGCATCGGCTAAGCCTTCTGCATCAGGTACAGCAAAGAAAATAAAGTTTGCTTCACTCTTGTAGTAGTGAATGCCTAATTCATCAAATAAGTTTTCCCATTTAGCCCGCTCTTCTGCATTTTGAGATATCGTTCTTGTTAAGAATGCTTGATCATCAAAGGCTGCTTCTGCTGCTACTTGGGATAAAGTATTGAGATTATATGGCAAGCGGATAGTTTGCATATAGTTAGCAAGCTCTAAAGGCGTCATCATATAGCCTACACGGTAATTTGCAAGACCATACGCTTTGGAGAAAGTTCGCATAATAGCTACATTTGGGAACTCATCTAGCAATGCACGTGCTGTAGGAACATCTACGGACGTAACGAAGTCAATATAGGCCTCATCGATGATAACTAATGTTTCTTTTGGTACTTTTGCAATAAAGTTACGGATATCTTCAACAGTCTCATAGGTACCTGTAGGGTTATTAGGATTACAAATCCATACGAGGCGTGTTGTGTCATCTACAGCTTTCAACAATGCGGCGAAATCATAGTGACCTGTTTCAAAATCAGCTTGGACCTCGCGAATTTCAGCGCCCTCAACGAGACCATTTAAAGCATACTCGGAGAAGGCTGGTACGCTTACCACAATGGAGTCACCAGCGCTGATCAATGTTTTATTGACTATGGCAATAACCTCATCTAGGCCTACACCGATAACGAGTTGCTCTGGTTGTACCTTCCAATACGCAGCCAATTTCATACGCAAATCAGTAGCGTTACCATCAGGATAATAGTTAGCATCATTATGTGTTACATAGCTAAGAATAGCCTCACGCACTAATGGAGATGTACCATATGGGTTTTCGTTGGCTGACAAGCGCACTAATCGGTCTACCCCAAGGCGTTCCTTTACCGCTGTAGCAGGCTCCTCTGGTATATAGGGTTTCAATGTGCGAATTATCTCTTTCATAGGCTATCCTTTCTAACTATTTTCTTAATGAAGTATATTATAAATTGGTAATTTCTGGGCGATCTGTAGTCTTGCTCACTACGCCTTCACGGCTCGCAAGTTCTGCCTCAATGGCTTCGTAAGGAATATTTTTCTCTGCTAATAATACGAGCAAGTGATACAACACATCTGCTGTTTCGTAAATCAACTCTTGAGGATCTTCGTTCTTTGCAGCAATGACAACCTCTGTAGCCTCTTCGCCTACCTTTTTCAAGATTTTGTCGAGACCTTTATCAAATAAGTAATTCGTATAAGAACCTTCCTTAGGTTGCGCTTTGCGGTTCTTAATAATTTCGTATAATTCGTTCAATGTTTGTTGTGCCATAACTAACTCCAATCTACATCGTTAAAGAAACAGCTTGTACGCCCAGTGTGACACGCAGGGCCTTCTGGCTTAACTTGAATGAGCAATGTATCTCCGTCGCAATCGAGGGCCATACTCACCACATGCTGCACATTGCCACTCGTGCCGCCCTTGTGCCATAGTTCTTGGCGAGAACGAGACCAAAACCACGTTTCCTTTGTTTCTAGGGTTTTGTGAAAGCTTTCTTCGTTCATCCACGCCACCATGAGCACGTCTTTTGTGTCTGCGTCTTGCACAACCGTTGGCAATAAGCCATTTCCTTTTTCAAAATCCGGTTTCATATAGTAATCCTTTAATACAAGTAATCTTTTCAAAATTCAATGTTTTGTTTAGTACCTTTACCATAGTGGAGGCATTTAAGCCGTTTACCATACTCTAATTATGTAAATTACTTTTATCGTACGGTAATTCCTCGAGCTCGTAATTCGTTTTTAAGATCAGGAATTTTAATTTCTCCAAAGTGGAAGATAGATGCAGCTAGTGCACCAGTAACGCCAGTTTGCTCGAAGAGGTCTATAAAATCTTGAACCTTGCCGGCTCCGCCAGATGCGATAATAGGTACATCTACAAAGGCTTCAATGGCCTTATATAGTTCGATATCAAAGCCAGATTTAGTGCCGTCCTTATCCATGCTGGTTACGAGCAATTCTCCTGCTCCACGAGACACAGCTTCCTTAGCCCAATCGAGGGCTTTCCATTCAGTGCGCTTACGACCGCCGTGCGTATAAGCGTACCATTCGCCAGTTTCTTCATCTGTTTTTACGTCGATAGCCACTACCATACATTGGTTACCAAACTTTTGAGCTCCTTCTGTGATGAGTTCAGGATTTGCAAGAGCTGCCGAATTCAAAGATACCTTGTCGGCGCCAGCTTTCAACAAAGCCGTCATATCCTCAATGCTCTTGATACCACCACCAACAGTGAGTGGCATAAAAACCTGAGAAGAAATCTCTTGCACCACGTCGCGCATGGTGGTCCGTGTATCAACGGTAGCCGTAATATCTAAGAATACTAATTCGTCAGCCTGTTGCTGTTCATAGGAGGCCGCAATATCTACGGGACTACCTACATCTACGAGATTAACAAAGTTAACCCCTTTTTTAACGCGCCCATCATCCACATCAAGGCACGGAATGATTCGTTTCGCTAACATAATTCTACTCCCCACTAAGTGTTCAAGTTACCGTTGATTGTACCCGGCAATTTCCTCTAATGTAATCGTTCCTTCATACAAAGCCTTACCAACGATGCTATCCATAACGCCTTTGGCTTCAAGGGATTTAATATCTTCTAAATTACGAACGCCACCAGACGCAACAATGCGCGCTGTAGGGAATTCTTTTTGCAAATTACCAAGCAAGTCCTCGTTAGCGCCTTGCATGGTACCATCGCGGTCCACATCGGTAACGATGAAGTACTTTGCGCCGCCTTCAACCATAGCACCGATTAAATTGGTCATAGGCACATCGGATTGATCGAGCCAACCTTCAGCAGCGACCTTACCATTTTTGCCGTCTACACCGATGACGATGCGCTCTGCACCATATTCAGCAATCACTTGTTTGGTAAGCTCTGGATTTTTGAGTGCTACGGAGCCTAAGATAACGCGGTCTACACCTAAACCTAAATAGAGGTCAACAGCCGCTTTATCTCGAATGCCTCCACCGATTTCAAGAATACCTGTGAAAGCTTCACGCACTGCTTTTACAATGTCTACGTTAACAGGTTTGCCCGCCTTAGCACCGTCTAAATCGACGAGGTGTAGCGCCCCAACCTTGGCTGCTTCATATTGTTTTGCTTGGTCTACTGGATCAGGATTGATAACCGTTTCCTGTGCGAAGTCACCTTTATAGAGGCGAACGCTGCGACCATCTTGTAAATCTATAGCTGGAAAAATCATAGGTTCTCCTTCATTAAATGACTATATTAAATAACGCCCTTTGTAGAGTTTACCCCTTGAATATCTGGGTTAATCGTAACAGCCTTGCGCAAAGCACGGCCTGTAGCCTTAAACATGCTTTCAATAATGTGGTGTGTATTGCGACCATATAGATTACGAACATGTAAATTCATGGCAGCGCTCATAGCAAGGGCTTGGAAGAAATCCTCTACTAGTTCAGTTTCAAAGTTGCCACCTAGAACAGGCGTGCTCCATTCGCCTTGGAATACGAGGTACGGACGACCGCTCAAGTCGATGACAACTTGCGTTAAGGCTTCATCCATAGGAACCCATGCATCACCGTAACGCTCGATACTAGCCTTATCGCCTAAGGCTTTCACCAAGGCCTGACCTAAGGCCAATCCGATGTCCTCCACAGTGTGGTGAGCATCTACATAGGTATCGCCCTTTGCCTCTACTACAAGGCCAAAACGTCCGTGTTTCGCGAGCAACGTCAACATATGGTCAAAAAAGCCAATCCCCGTGGAGATGGAGCTCGTTTGCGCCCCATCAAGGGTAAGTTCTACTTTAATATCTGTTTCTTGAGTGGTGCGTTGCACCGTACCTGTGCGTATCATAACGACCTCTATACCTCAAATCTATTTCTCAAAACGTACTTCGATGGCGCGAGCATGTGCTTCAAGACCTTCTGTACGAGCTAATGTAGTGATGTGTGTTGCCACTTCTTCTAACCGTTCTTTTGTAAATTGTGTAAAGGATGTACGTTTTACGAAATCATACACACCAAGTGGAGATGAGAAGCGTGCTGTACCACTGGTAGGCAATACGTGATTTGTACCGCCTACGTAGTCTCCCAATGGCTCAGATGCATAGGCACCAAGGAATACGGAGCCCGCATTTTTGAACGAGACTCATGTAACCCATTGGGTCTGGCAATTGATTTCCAAATGCTCTGGCGCTACTTCGTTCATGACCGTAAACATGTCTTCAACGCTATCCATAACAGCAATATAACTGTTATTTTTCAATAGCTGGACGCGCGATGCTTTCACGAGGCAATAATTTTTAATTGACGTTCAACCTCATCGGATACCGCATTTGCTAAGCTTTCACTAGTAGTAACCATAATAGCGCGCGCCCGAGGATCATGTTCTGCTTGAGACAAAAGATCTGCTGCAAGGTGTACTGGATTAGCACTATCGTCAGCGATAACGCCGATTTCACTAGGGCCTGCAATCATGTCGATATCAACTTGGCCGAACACTTGGCGTTTTGCTGTGGCAACGTAAATGTTGCCAGGGCCTACGATCTTATCAACCTTTGGAATCGTTTCCGTACCATACGCAAGAGCCGCTACACCTTGAGCGCCGCCCACTTGGTACACCGCATCAACGCCAGCAAGCTTAGCCGCACCTAATACAGCAGGATTGATACCGTCCTTTTGAGGAGGTGTGACCATAACGATTTCTTTTACCCCTGCGATTTTAGCTGGCAACGCCGTCATAATAATGGTCGAAGGATACGCCGCTGTGCCACCAGGAACGTAAAGACCAACACGGGCCAATGGAATTACCTTTTGACCTCTGATGATGCCCGGTGTATCCATATCTACAAAGCCTTGCTCGATTTCACGGCTGTGGAACTCGGTGATATTAGCCTTTGCCTTTAATAAGGCTGCTTTCAACTCATCGGATAAGGACTCATAAGCGGCGTCGATTTCTTCTTGAGGTACCTTGAAGTCTTCGATAGACACGCCATCAAACTTTTCGGAATAAGCCTTTAAGGCCGCATCACCATTGGTACGAACATCAGCGATAATATCGTACACGCGGCGTTCAATTTCCATATCTGTAGTTTGTTGAGTGTAATTTCGCACGATACCAAGCATCGTATCTAATGATTCCTTATAAATTTCATGTCTTATCCTTCTTCCTATCTATGCTATTCGCACTATTAGTTCTATCTCTTATTTATTAATTGCCTCTGAAAGCTGGTCTATAAGTTTAAAAATGGTATTTCTCTTTTGTTTTAACGCTAATGGATTAGCTACTAAGCGAGTAGAAATCTTTTGCAACCAGTCGAAGATTTCTAAGTTGTTTTCCCGTAAGGTTGTGCCAGTTTCTGTAATATCTACGATGGCATCAGCAAGTCCTACTAACGGAGCCAACTCAACGGAGCCTTCAATTTTGATGATTTCCACGTCTTGAGCTCCAAAGTACTGTTTTGTAATGGTTGGGTATTTTGTACCGATACGTTGGCGGCGGCCTTCTTTAGGATCATAGCCTGCCAAAGAGGCTAAGATAAATTGGCATTTACCAGTTTGTAAATCTAGCATTTCATAGCTTGTATCGTCTTGTTCGTCTAGTACATCACTACCAACGATACCAAGGTCTACAACGCCATTCTTTAAATATGTCATTACATCTGGGCCTTTAGCAAGGATAACCTCAATAGCATCGCCCAACGGAATGATGAGCTTACGCGCCTTGTTGCGCAATGGCTCACAATCTACGCCACAGGACTCCAAGAGAGGAATGAAATCTTTCTCTACGCGACCCTTTGTAAGAGCGATACGCAATTTACCATTATCTTGATTGTTGCTTTCACCATTCAAGGTCACATCAGTCAACACGTCGATGTTGAAAGCCATACCAACCGCAGGCATCGGCGTACCATCAAAGCTAGATAGCAAGCCGTCATAACGACCGCCGCTAACAATGTATTGAGACACACCATCCACATAGCCTCTAAAGGTGAGGCCTGTGTAATAGGATTGAAGCGGCTCTGTAGACACATCAATGCGAACCTGTTGGCCTGTTTGAGCCACTTGGTTCGCCATATCTACGAGATTATCTAAAATACGTTGCGCCGCTGCAGGCAAGATGATTTGATTAAGCTCATCCTTAATATCTCGGACCGTGCCGAACAAGCGTGGCCATACAGTCAAGAATGGATATAACGCACTATTTTTAAAGTCGGAAATCAACTCGTTATAACGTGGCAAGTATTTAGTAAACAAAGCATCGAGGAGCTCAGATTTTTCTTCATCACTAAGACCAAGAGCATCAGTAATAGCGCGAGAGAAACGAGCATCCCCAATTTCTAATAGCAAATTATTACCAAGCTGCGTTTCGTTTACCTCTTTGATAATGGCAAAACACTCTTGCTCGGCTTCAATGCCTTCATAACCGACCATCTCAATGCCGCCTTGCGTTACTTGGTTCACATCTCCGCGGTGCTTTTTATTTTTCATGAACACATCGCCTAAGTAATAGAACGTGCGAGGCAATTCAATATTGGTAGTCGCCAAGAAACGACCGATTGGCATAGTCAAATCAGGACGAATTACGACAGACTCATCAGAACTATCCATGAACTCGTACATATGCTGACCGCGCCCCATTGCATAGCCATTAAATACATCCTTGTACTCCACAAGAGGTGTAGAGATCTTTGTGTATTGGCGGCTACGACATAGACCGAGCACATATTGGCTCACATCATCCTTGCGCTCCGCTACGGCCCCTATATCATCACGGAACCCCGTAGGTAATTGCTGCTGTACCATCGTAAACATCCTTTCTATTATTTGATCTATATCATTTCTCATGCCGGTTAAAGCTATATTCGTTACTAACAACGCAAATTCCGTGGTAACTCAACTCATATAGCTATTCAATTTATTATGAGAAAAATTTTACCTATATCGATACTTTTCTATTTTATCGCTTTATCTAACTAAAGTATGAAATTATAATATAACGGTTCTATAGAATTGTCAATAGAACCGTTATGATTTCACGTTATTAATATAAAGATAATCCGCCTATAGTTTATATTCTTTTATAGATGATAGTTACATACATATATTTAAGGATTAGTTTTGACTTTGTAACGATAGATATATAGACTTATCAGCTTCATCTAAGTCTTCAATTTTATACTTCGTTTTAGTATCACTAAAATGATAATACTTCCGAACATGATCCAATAAAGCATTAGACTCTTGGTTTTGTTTGGAGAGAAATAGAACACAATTCATATTATTATCAAAGACAATCATATTATCCTTACATAATAAGTATAGATACGAGCTGCCAGCCTTATCTTTCTCTACAAAGGCATCAAAGAAATAAGGAAATTTAGAGTTAGAGAAACTAGTATCAGATACAATAAATTGGCTACCCAATTTGCTAATATGAATTTCATTCTTAGGCCCAAACTCTAAAACTACACTACGGCCAACCAGCTCATCTGATGATGGTTCATGATAAAACATATAAGCTACAAAAGCTGTTATCAGGGTAATCAAAATGATCAGATAAAATAATAATTTTCTCATTAATCTAGCCCCAAATTCGTCCTATGTCTGCTATGCTATGCGCATCAGAGCCTAGTACAAATGGTACCCCAATGATAGCAGCCATGCCTTGAATAAAGCGGCTTGGGTACATTTCACGGCAGTCTGGTTTAAAGAAGCCACTCATGTTGTAGTCTAGTTCGCGCCCTTGTACGCGCATGATATGCAAAATATCGCTCACTACCTGCGCATTGCGGCGATCCAAGTGACGCTCAAAGCCAAAGTGGTGTTGGTATTTCTTAATCAAATCAAAGTGACCAATTCGTTTTGGCGTATATTCGCCAAGGTCAGCACGCACTGCTTGGCGCACGGTGGAGTAATATTTGTAATATAACTCATATTGCTTTTGAATCCATGGACCAAAGCCCTTTTCAAATTCTTCAGGGCTATAGTCTAAGCAATAAAAGGCATTATTAACGCCTTCCATGAAGTGAACAGACAAAATATTGTCATCTGTTAATGGACCATAACGGTCGAGGAACTCTTGAATATCTGTCTCAAAGCCTGGAATGTAATCCACCTCAAAGCCGAGGGAGATATCGATATGCGTGCCGTAAGCACGTTGCAATTGACGACTAATTCTAAGTAGGTATCTACTTGGTTCAATTTCAAAGACGCTGTGTCATAAGCCTTTTGGTCACCACCGTATTCAGCTGCAAAAGCCTTTGGCAACGGCGCGTGCTCTGTAAGGCATACCTTTTCAATGCGCAACTCGATGGCCTTTTCAATCATCAATGCAGTTCGATCCCCACTACCATGGGGACACAATTCTGTATGCACATGACCATCTACAAGACGGCTGCGATACTTGCTGTATCCAACGAACTGCCGTTCATCTTTCATGTTCATTCAATCACCCTATTCGCCCTAACCCATGACGAACCCTTATCTATCATCTGTACATTATTAGTCTTTACTTTAATATCTACGTTTTATTATACCAATAATGCGTATGTTTCGGTATCCTGATATTTACCATGTTTGAAACCAACCTGAGGTGTTAGCCCACAATAAGTAAATCCAAAACGCTCGTGTAATGCCGTGCTCGCTGCATTCCCTGCAGTAATAACAGACACCACCGTATGCAATGTATCCGTTTCTTTTGCGTGGTCTAAAATATGGGCCATCAACTTAGATGCCACACCTCTGCCTCTATATTCTTGATGAATGTAGATAGATAATTCGACAGTACTTTTGAAAGCATCCTTTGTTCTATATGGTGAAAGCGATGCATAGCCTACAACTACATCATCTATAAGACCTACAAAAATGCAATGCTCTGAAGTTTGATGAGCCTCATACCACTCCTGCCACTCTAACAACGTACGCGCCTCAAGATCAAGCGTTGCTACACCGTTCACAACCTCGTAGTTATAAATATCTAAACAAGCTGCGATATCATCCTTTGTAATTGGTCGAATTACTAATTCACTCATAAGAATTCCTCAAAATTGTGGGTATCCAAAATCCGGTATCCGAAACTAAAATTATTTATATATTATATCTATATAACATAATATATAAAAATAACGCTAATACGCAAGAAAAAGGACGAGCTGCAACTCGTCCTTTTGTTATATTGTAGGCAATATTTTGTACGCTTTACTACCAATTAGTAGTATACCATAAATAAATGTACAAAAGATAAACAAAAGACACCTAGAAATTTGGCCATTTCCAGGTGTCTTTTCAGGTGTACCAATTGAGGCACCCCATACTCTTCAAGTTAATTATAACACAATTAACTCTATAAATTTGTCTAATTTATTCATTACACAATAACAAATAGTAGTATTGTAATAACAATCAAAGCACCAATTACTGCGTAGTCCATAGTTTTCAATCCTACAGATGCAGCAAAGCTATGTGTTGGACCACCAAAGCCACGTAGTTCTAGAGAGAGCGCCATTGTTTCGGAGCGGCCCAAGGATTTAAGAGCAATGGTTGAATAACAGATGCATAGGATTTGATGCGTTTAATGAAGTTGCCTTCTAAGGATAGCCCACGGCACGCTTGCGCCTCTTGTACAGCATGGCTTTCAGCGATGAAGTCAGGTACAAAGCGAAGTGCTGCAGTGAACATAAATGCATATTCATAAGGAATTTTGCATTGTGTTACGAGCGCCGCTGTAAGGTCCTGCAATTTTGTCGTCGCCAATAAGCAGATAAATACAAGTGTCATGGCGAGCATACGCAAGCCAGATACGATAGCAGATGTTACATCACCGCTGCCGAGGAATTGAACGATGCCAAGGAATACGGCAAAGCTAGTTAACGCCACAACGGCCTTACGTTGTTTGATCAGTAAACCTGCAACGAATAAAACGACAAGTTCTACAACGACCAAGGCCAATAGAGATTGCCAGTCGCGCAATAGAATGGCCCACACGGATACAGCGAGGGTCATCAAGATTTTTGTTAACGGTACTAAACGTTCCATATGTCCCTCCTATTTCCCGCTCAACTGAGCCACTAACTTAGATTTCAATTCATCCATGGATTTGCAATAGCCTAGAGATGGTACCGCTAGTGAAAGTTCCACACTTGGCGGTTTCGTAAGGCCTAGGTCTTGCAATTCGTCCGTAGATTTCTTGAATAATTCTTCTGGACTGCCATCGAAGGCAACCGTTTGGTTACCCATGATAAGCGCACGGCTACATTCGCTAGCCATAATTTCCATATCATGTGTAATGAGAAGGATCGTAATGCCTTCTTGATTGAGTTGGCGCAATAACGCTAACAACTCTTTAGTTTCCTTACCATCTTGACCACTTGTTGGTTCGTCGAGGATGAGGATTTTAGATTGCATTGCTAGTGCAGAAGCGATAGCAACACGTTGCTTTTCGCCGCGGCGCAATGTTGGAGGATACGCATCACGCAAGTGAGCGATACCTGTGCGTTCCAACACTTCATCGACGATTTGTTTCACTTCGGATTTACTGCGTCCCAAAGACTCAGGGCCAAAAGCAACCTCTGTCGCTACAGTAGGTCTGAACATTTGGCGATCCGGTTGTTGGAATACATAACCGATAAATTGACCACGTTTAGATGGTGGCATAGATGTAATATCTGTGCCGTTATAGTACATGCGGCCTTCACTAGCCTTTTCAAGACCTACGAGCAAACGAGTGATTGTCGTTTTACCACAACCATTACGACCGCCGATAGCGATATATTCGCCGCCTTCGATGGTGAAAGTCACATCTCGGAAGATGTCTACGGATGGCACATAGCCAAAGCGGATATTTTCAACCTTAAGCATGAGCGCCACCGTCCTTTCCTTGTACATCATCAACGCGTTGAATTGGTTGTTTATGTTCTACTGTATTTGTTTGATTAGCTGGAGACTTGCTTTCACCATGGACCTCATTTTGAATAGCGTGAGCCATTTCAATTTGATGCAAGCCCTTAATCGCAGACTCGATGCTGAGCCAAGGTTCATCACTATGGTAACCCGCTTGTTCAAGCTCCATGTACGTTGTGAACACAGATGGCAATGCATCTACGTGAATATTGTGTTCGTACATGTAACGAAGTGTAGTCGGTACATCCGCATCACATGCGATAGAGCCATCCACCATCAGAGCCATGCGGTTCGCGTACGGCAATACAGCGTGCAAGTCATGGTCGATAACAACAACGGTAATACCGTGTTTGGTTTAAATCACCTACGAGGCGATATAATTCGGCAGTCCCATCTGGATCGAGGGAGCTTGTTGGTTCATCAAGGACAAGAACTGTTGGGTTCGTAGCCAATACGGAAGCGATGGCCAAACGTTGCCGTTGACCACCAGACAAGCTTGTAATCTTACGGTCTTCTAAGCCTACAAGACCAACTTGCTTAAATACCTCTTCGGAACGAGCTTTGATAGTTTCACGGTCATAACCACGGTTTTCCATAGCAAAGGCAACTTCTTCACGAACTGTCATCGTAACGAGTTGCGTATCGTAATCGGCAAGAACAACACCGATATGGTTTGCAAGCTCTGGAATTTCCATTTGCGTAGTCGCTTTACCATCTACAAAGACCATGCCTTCAAGACGGCCACCGTAGAATTTAGGTACCGCCCCTACCATAGCCATGCAAAGAGTACTTTTACCACAACCTGCAGGACCAGTCACAACGAGGAAGTCCCCATCATGTACGTCGAGATTGATGTTTTCAAGAGACGGTGTAGTCGCCTTTGGATGGTAGTAATTTACGTGCTCAATAGAAATTTTAGCTTGGCGCTCAGGCAAGATTGTCAACTGACTATGGTCAGATGTCAATTGATCTGTACTTGGCAACATTCCGCGTTTGGAGAATAGACGTTGCGCCGGAATGTACAAGATTGGCGTAATGGCACCGTTCAAAGCGCCTACGATAAGAACCATCGGCCACATACCATACATATATACATTGTCCGGTAAGTCCAATACTTTCCACAAGATGGTAACGAAGATACCACCAGATACAACAGTCGCTAAAAAGCCAGATAGGATTGGCGTCAAATCAAAGCCACCAATTTTACGGAACTTCACGGACAACATAGCGCGCGTCACGAGAGCTGCTGTCAAAGCACCACCTGGTTCAGACAACAAGTTGCCGTAAGGGAATGCTGACTTAGATGTCAAAACATTGATGAGGGCCGCTACAAGGCCAATCCCCAACGTTTGACTCAAACTAGGACGAGTCAATAAAATAGCTACGCAATACGTAGCAATCGTCCAGTTTGGCGTTACCCCAGCCACACTAGGGCTCACCAAATGCAATATCGTGCCCAATGCGAGCATCAATGTGCTGACGGTAACCCATCTAAACTGGCCACCCTGCACATGCGTGTACACAAGATCTTGAATCCGTTCCATAAATAGCCTCTTTTCTAAAAATGAATATATAGTGTTTATTGTAACATTCTTCAGAGATTTGTGAAAGGCAAGATACTATTATAGATAGTATGTTTATCATATGATAAAAAAAGCACCATCTATTAACGATGGTGCTTTTTAAGAACTAATGTACTTCATCTAATAGTATTCTAAGATAATCACGTCTACTGTTTAATATTCTATCAATATAGATAGTCCGGTCTAAATAACGATAAAAACTTAAATAATTATGACAAAGTAAATATCTGTATTCAATTTTGCTTTCTAGATTAATCAATAATCGCTGCCCCATTTCTGGAAATATACTCAACGAGTCATTCGTAGTCACTATATCCGAAACGGTTTTCTTAGCTAACTCAATATCACCGGTTTCTTCTTCTATAAAAGATTTTATTTCTAGCAAATCTTCTCGTGCTTTTGGTGCATAGCTAATTTGATTATTCATAATCAAATCCCCAATTCACTCTTTAGTTGCTCTGATGAAATCCAGCCTTCTTCTTCACCAGATTTACGACCGGTCTCTAAAGCCCCCATAAGTTTTATAGTAGCCATTACACGTTCATAATCTTGAATATCCATAATTGCATACCTACCTCTACCATTTTTAGTTAAAAATACAGGACTATCTATAGTAACATCACGTAAAACTTCAGAATAATTACGTAAATCTGAAATAGGTTTTTATATTCGGCATACTATCACCTCCAGAATACTTTTAGTGATATAACACTCATCTTTCTAATATCTTATCATTATTGTAGTTAAATTATCATGTAAATTCAACATCAAATTTTACAGCGCATCTCTAAAAATTTGAAGAAATCGATTTGAGTATCTTATAACAACAAAAAGAAATTCGAGCTATTAATTAAATTGTTATTCTCACTTTCTCGTCATATAGTTGTGATATAATGCATACAAATACTTATGCCTAGGACATAGGAGGTCTATATGTACAAATATATTACAATTTTTAGGGGTCACGGCCAAATTGCACAAAAAGTTGACTGCTACATTATTAACATATACAGATATGCACCTTACATTATATGGTCGCCAATTGAGTACTCGTTTACATCCAGAAATTTTAGAACATGAACGGGTTACTGTCATCGAGGGTTCTTTCCAAAATCCTGCTAAATTAGAGGAAGCGGTAACAAATGCAGAGATCGTATTTGTAGGCGCTATGGAGTCTGGCAGCGATATGGCGGCTATTGTGAAAGCATTGAGCCGTAAAAACGTACGCCGTGTTATCGGTCTTTCTATGGCTGGTCTTTCTGGCGAATTCCCTGCAGCACTTGAAAAATGGACCTTCGACAGCTTGCCTATTAGCTATGTACAAGGCGAACGTCAAGCACGCAATGTGTTGCGCGAATCCAACTTAAACTACACAATCTTGCGCCTCACATGGCTCTACAATGATCCAGAAAATACAAATTATGAGCTCATTCCTGAAGGCGTTCAATTTAACGATGCCCAAGTTACACGAGAAGCTGTAGTAAAAGCTATCTTCGACATCTTACATGTAGATGATGAAACACCATTCCACCGTGCAAGCATCGGTATTGGCGAACCAGGCACACACTACGACAAACCAAGCTTTCACTAATATATAAATGAATATTTAGTAAAAAAGAGAAAATACTATATACCAATACAAGACTATCTTCAATGCGCTTGAAGATGGTCTTTTTATATATCATTTATGATTAAAGTATCTAGTTAACCCTATTTGAATTAAATATCTCATATATATTTATATACTGTAATTATATCGTTTAAATGATATAATTACAGTATATAAATAATGAACTAACACTTTTAAAATTATAAGGAGATAACTATGGGAATATTACGCGAAACAATTCGTCCATCCTCTGATTTACGAAATAAGTATCCTGAAATTTCTAAATCCTTACAACTTAAAGATGAGGCTGCCATTATTACTGTAAATGGTCGTGGAGATACCGTAAGTCTCGGCTATAATACATATAATATGTTAAAGTCAAAAATAGAATTACTATCCTCTCTTGTAGAAGGGCAAAACGATATCATTCAAGGTCGCACCACTACACTTGATGAAACCTTCAGCAGTATTGATAAAATGCTAGATCAAATGGGGTAACTCTATGAAAACCCAAACCTACACAATCATTCCTACGGAAAAGTTCAATAAAGAGCTACATCAGCAAATACTTTATATAGCTATGCAGTTTTCAAAAGAAACAGCTATACAAGTCAAAGAAAATATTCAAAATTCGATTTCAAATCTTATGAACCATCCATATATGGGGGCTAAACCTAAAATTAGAGCACTTAATGACAGCGACTTTCGAATGTTAATTTTTAGAAAAACTTATCATTTTCTACACAGTTGTAGAGGAAACAAAAAAACAATTTATTTAATCTCTATACTTGATCAACGACAAGATTATGTAAATATACTAAATGGATTATAACGTTTCACCTTATTCAATACTTTTTCAATAACAAAATAACCATTCAAATAGGTATATCCAAAAATCTAATCAGTACATTTTTTTACTCATGTAATATAGATTTTTGGATATACCTTTTCTTATTCCCATATTTTTATAGTTATTTATATAGATAAACTTTTGTATTTAGGCTATACTAATAAATGATTAAGTTATACTAATAGATATGTGAAAGTAAACGCCTATGCGGTTATCGATACCATTTATATATACATTTCTCCGCATAAAATATCGAGAAATTTATGTATAAAAATTAACGATATCCATTTTTAGTCCCACTTAGGGCTGAGGCTGATTAAGGAGTTATTATGAATCGCATTGTTGTTATTGGTAGTTGCAACATGGATATTGTAGTGCTCGCGGATAAACGTCCGGCGACAGGCGAAACAATCATGGGCAACGAATTGCACATCGCACATGGCGGTAAAGGTGCAAACCAAGCGGTAGCTGCTGCTCGTCTCGGTGCAGAGGTTACTATGGTTGGTTGCATCGGCGAAGATGCATACGGCCAAATGATCTTAGATAATCTAAAAGAAAATTTCATCAATACAGATTACATCGTTACTGTACCAAATACTACGACGGGTACAGCCCACATTACATTGGCTGAAGGCGATAACAGCATCATCGTCATTGCAGGCGCCAATGCTAAGGTTGACAAAAACGTTGTAGATAACGCTTGGTCTGCTATCGAGCAAGCAGATCTCGTAATGGTGCAAAACGAAATTCCTATTCCAACCATCGAATACATCGTTCGTCGTTGTCACGAGGCGAATGTAAAAGTCCTCTTAAATCCAGCTCCAGCGGCGGACCTCAATCCTGAATGGTTAGAATTGGCAACCTATATTACGCCTAATGAGCATGAGCTATCTGCTCTCTACCCTAAGCAATCTACAGAGGAAACATTACTAGCGAACGAAAATAAAATCATCGTTACCCTCGGCAGCAAGGGCGTAGGTTATGCAGATAATGGCGAAATCCACACCGTATCTGGCTTTAAGGTTGAACCAGTCGATACTACTGGCGCAGGCGATACCTTCAACGGTGCCTTTGCAACGGCTATCGTTAATGGTAAAAGCTTAGCCGACGCATTGCACTACGGCAACGCGGCCGCAGCCCTCTCCATCCAACGCTTAGGAGCACAAGGTGGCATGCCTACAAAGGACGAGGTCACTGCATTCTTAGCAGAGAATTAAAATATTGAATAGGACTTTAAAACCTCTATTCAATACAAGTTATGCATTCTCATATAACGAATGTATCTGCTATCTATAAAAAAGAGATTTAATGGCCGAGGTGTTAAACCTCAACCATCAGAATATAAAAGGAGTTTACCATGCAACGACACGGCATTTTAAATAGTCATATCGCTAAGGTGCTTGCAGATCTTGGTCATACAGATACAATTTGTATCTCCGACTGTGGCTTACCAGTACCTGAAGGGGTTCAAAAAATCGACTTAGCTTTAGATTTCGGTGTACCAAGCTTTGAGCAAGTAGTATCCATCATCGCTAAGCATATGAAATCCGAAGCAGTTCATGTGGCAACAGAAATTAAAGAAAATAATCCTAAGGCTTATGACTTCTTGGAGTCTACCTTCCCATCTGATCAATACGAATGGATTGAAACAAGCCATGAAGCTTTCAAAGAAGCAACAAAACAATGCAAATGCATTATTAGAACTGGTGAAGCATCTCCGTATGCCAACATTATCTTGCGCGCCGATTGTATTTTCAGCGATCGTCCCTAGAGTAATAGATTAACCAACTAGTTTTATACATTAAGCATCCGAACCTGTAAATTAGGCAGCTCGGCTTGTAAAAATTAACTAACTATCAAATCTATTACATACATCAGAGATACTTTCACCAATCATATAGGAGTAGTTATGGAAATTGTTATGTCAGGCATTGCAAAGGCATTTGGTACGAACCAAGTTCTACGCGATGTAAGTATTACCCTCAAGGAGGGCGAGGTTCACGCCTTGATGGGCGAAAACGGCGCCGGCAAGTCCACCCTCATGAATATCCTTACGGGCATTCACAAAGCAGACGCTGGTAAAATCACCATCGATGGCGTAGAGCGCACCTTTCCGAACCCGAGAGAGGCCGAGCTAAACGGTGTGGCGTTTATCCACCAAGAGCTCAACATTTGGCCAAATCTAACTTTGTTAGAAAATCTATATTTAATGAGACCAAAGCGCAATAAATTTGGCATGCTCGATAAAAAGGCGATGCTCGATGAGGCAGAAAATACATGCCGCGAACTTGGCATCGAATTGCCGCTCACAACGGAAGCAGGCCTTTGCTCCGTCGGTCACCAACAGATGACAGAAATCCTTCGTATCTTGATGTTAGATGCCAAGGTTGTCATCATGGACGAACCGACAGCAGCCCTCACAGAGCGTGAAACGGCGACATTGTTCAAAATGATGCGCAAAATGAAAGCCCGCGGCGTGGCAATCGTATATATCTCTCACCGTATGGAAGAGGTATTTAGTGAATGCGATACCATCACGGTTATGCGTGATGGTCACACCATCATTACAAAACCAACAGCTGAGATTTCTGTAGATGAAGTGGTACGCCACATGGTAGGTCGTTCTATCGATGAGTTCTACCCTGCTCGTACAACTACACCAGGCGAAGTTGTGATGAGCGTCGATAACCTTAAACCAGAAGGTTTCGACAACGATATATCCTTCTCCTTGCGCAAAGGCGAAATCCTTGGCGTCGCAGGCCTCATGGGCGCGGGCCGTACAGAAATTATGCGCGCTATCTTCGGTGTAGATAAACACAATGGCGGTACCGTAACAGTTAACGGCTCCGTTCTGAATTGTAAAAAACCAGAAGATGCCATCAAAGCTGGCATTGCTTTCATCACAGAAAATAGAAAGAGCGAAGGCTTGATCCTCGATTTTTCCATCGGTTCCAATATTACATTGCCGAACCTTAGCGAAATTTGTCCATCTCATGTACTGGATAAGGGCAAGCTCAATTCCTTTGCTGACGAATTGTCTAAAAAACTAGGCGTTAAAACACAATCTATTCACGAACCGGCATCGTCCCTATCCGGTGGTAACCAGCAAAAGGTGGTTATCGCGAAATGGGTTGGTAAAAAGCCATCTATTATCATCATGGATGAACCTACACGCGGTATCGATATCGGCGCAAAACGTGATATTTATGATTTAATGAACGAATTAACGAACGATGGTGTGTCCATTATCATGGTGTCCTCTGAGTTACCAGAAGTGCTCGGCATGAGCGACCGCGTTATGGTCATTCATGAAGGTCGCGTAGCAGGTATCTTGGATCGCAGCGATGCAACACCAGAATCGATTATGACATTAGCCACAGGAGGACAATAATGGACAGCAAAGCTCTACAATATGTAAAAAAATTAGGCCCCCTCATCGGCCTCATCCTATTATTTGTAATTATCTCTGTCATGAACGACAGTTTCCTTGAATTCTCTAACTTGCGTAACTTGTTGCGCCAAGTATCCATCAATGCGATCATCGCCTTTGGTATGACCTTCGTCATCTTAACGGGCGGTATCGACTTATCCGTTGGTTCCATCCTTGCCCTCTCTAGTGCAGTGATGGCAAACCTCATCGTAACTGGTACTGACCCTGTATTGGCTATCGTATTAGCCGCAGGTGCCGGCCTCGTATTGGGCGGCATTAACGGTCTCGTTATTACCTATGGCCGCGTAGCTCCATTTATTGCTACCTTGGCAACCATGACAATCTACCGTGGTGCGACCCTAGTATTTACAGACGGTAACCCAATCTCTGGCCTTACACAAGATCCTCTATTCCACGGCTTTGGCCAAGGGGACATCGCAGGCCTTCCAGTTCCAGCTATCACAATGTTCCTAGCTTTCATCATCCTCTGGTTCGTATTGAGCCGCACATCCTTAGGCCGTAAAACATACGCCGTAGGTGGTAGCGAGAAGGTTAGTTACATTGCTGGTATCAAGATTGACCGCGTTAAAATCTTCGTATATGCCTTAACTGGTATGCTCTGTGGTATCGCCGGTGCAATCATCACTTCTCGTCTTAACTCTGCACAACCTACAGCAGGTGCAGGCTATGAACTGGACGCTATCGCAGCCGTTGTTCTTGGCGGCACAAGCCTTGCTGGTGGTCGTGGTCATATCGTTGGCACATTAATTGGTGCCCTAATTATCGGTACCCTCAACAACGGGTTAAATATTCTCGATGTTTCCAGTTTCTATCAACAAGTTGTAAAAGGTATTGTTATTTTACTGGCTGTTCTTGCAGACCGTAAGAAAGCCTAGGAGGTTCCTATGAAAAAACTATTGTTACTGTTGGCGATGGCTATCATGGTTATCGGTCTTGTAGCAGGCTGTGGTAAAAGCGCTGATAACGGCGGCGACAAAAAATCCGGCACGATTGGCTTCTCTGTTTCCACATTGAACAACCCATTCTTCGTAACTATGAAAGAAGGCGTTGAGGCTCAAGCTAATGCGCTTGGTCTTAAAGTTAAAATCGTTGATGCTCAAAACGACCCTGCAAAACAAGCAAACGACATTTCCGACTTGCTTGAAAGCGGTGTTTCCGTATTGATCATCAACCCTGTAGACTCTGCGACTATCTCTACTTCCGTAGAAGCGACGAAATGCTAAAAAAACATTCCTGTAATCACTGTTGACCGCTCTGCTGACAAAGGCAAAGTAGTAGCTCACATCGCTTCCGATAACGTAAAAGGTGGCGAAATGGCGACTCAACTTATCGTTGATAAAGTAGGCAAAGTCGCAAAAGTTGCAGAAATCGAAGGTATCCCTGGTGCTTCCGCAACTCGTGAACGTGGCCAAGGTTTCCACAACGTAGCTGACAAAGACTTAACAGTAGTAGCAAAACAAAGTGCTGACTTCGACCGTACAAAAGGTTTGAACGTAGCAACAAATATCTTGCAAGCTAACCCTGATGTACAAGCTATCTTCGCTCATAACGACGAAATGGCATTGGGCGCTATCCAAGCAGCTAAATCCGCAGGCAAAACAATCTTCATCGTAGGCTTTGACGGTACTGCTGATGCAGACAAAGCTGTTAAAGACGGCACATTGGCTGCAACAATTGCTCAACAACCAGACCAAATGGGTAAAATCGCTATTGATACAGCTCAAAAAGTTATCAAAGGCGAAGCTGTAGAAGCTAAAATCCCTGTAGATCTTAAAGTTGTTACAAAATAATTGTAAATAGAAACTGGGTACAGAAAAAGAGTCGCATTCTAATGATGCGACTCTTTTTATTTCGGCGCTCTCTCTAAAAACACTTTAAAGAACTCAATAAACTTTGGCAAATATGTTTGATCTAAACTTTCAATTGTCATATTACAGCTGTAATTATAAGTAGTACAGATAGTAACATCCATCGTCAAAGCACCCTTTTGATCTAACGAGAATGTTAGGGTATCCCCTTCTCCAGTTAATACATAGGTAAAGGTTGCTTTGCCTTTACAGTTCTCATACAAATCAACTAATTCTTGATAGCCTTTGCGAATGCCGGACCAATCACTAGGATCAATATAGCCAGAACAGATATTATAGCCTCGTTTAATATATACGCCAAATACACCAAATTCAGATAGCTCTACATCCATATCAAAAAGCAATTGTTAAATTTGGTTCATTTACGATTTCATACATCCTATTCACACTCCACAAACAGCAATATTTTTATTTATTATAACATTACATGTATTATCGAAATAGTATCGATAATTTTTAAATGCATCACTAATGCATGTAAAGTCTAGAATAGCAATAACATATAAAAAATAGCGACTAGTTGATTTTCTTAACTAGTCGCTATTTGTATGGTAGGACTCCAAAATTAGAGTTCTTATTACAATGTTTTCTTAAAGAATATGGTCGTATGTACCTTCCCAGGTAGTTGTGTTCGTTTATATTCTTTAAAGCCAAAGCCTTCATACATTTTGGCAAGCCATGGGTGTTCTGCAGCAGTGCCTAGTGTTACGGCTGGTGTTTTATATACGTTGCGCAACAGGTCTTCTGCTTCAGCAAGGACCTCACGAGCATAGCCCTTCCCCTTGTGTTCAGGGGCTGTCACGAAGTGTGCAATGTGCGGATATACGTCTGGTGTAGCCTTTGGGATCCAAGGCATACGGAATGAAATAGAACATACCAAGGAGCCATCTACGTAGAGACCAAATACAGGATATTTTATGATCCACGCACGCGACTCTTCTTGGCTAAAGTTGATAGCATCAAAGGATATAGGATAGTTCTTATTCTCTGCATAGCCCGCAATCAACACCTCGTGGTACTCCGCCGCATCATCTACGGTTAATTGTCTAAATTCTTTCATTATGTACCTCGTTTATAACGCTGCGCTATCTAGAGGTTGTTCGCTATCTAGTGTAAGGTAACGGCTCAAGAATTGCGTGTACGTTCTTCTGTTGGATGTTCAAGGACAACCTTAGGGTCCCCTTGTTCTACGATGACGCCGCCTTCCATGAATACGACTTGATCTGCGACTTCTTTGGCAAAGCCAATTTCGTGAGTTACGATAATCATCGTAACCTTGAGCTCTTTAGCAATCTTGCGAATAACGGCTAATACTTCACCTACCAGCTCTGGATCGAGAGCAGATGTAGGTTCGTCAAAGAGGATAACCTCTGGGTCCATCGCAAGGGCACGAGCGATACCGATACGTTGTTGTTGACCACCGGAAAGTTGTACTGGATAATAATCATCATAGCCTTCCATGCCTACTTCCTTGAGGAAGCGTTGAGCGATTTCACGGGCTTGAGATTTTTTCATCTTTTTAACCGTTACAAGGCCTTCCATGATGTTTTCAATAACTGTTTTATTAGAGAACAAGTTATAAGATTGGAATACCATGGATGTGTTACGGCGGACGTTTAAGATTTCCTTATTAGATGCTTTATGTAAATCTACAGAAATATCATTTAACTGCATGGTCCCTGCATCGGCCTTTTCAAGGAAGTTAAGCGTTCTAAGGAACGTCGTCTTACCACTGCCGGATGGGCCAAGGATAACTGTTACAGATCCCGTTGGCACATGTAGGTCAATGCCCTTTAAAATTTCACGGTTCCCGAAGGATTTGTGAACTTGTTTAATATCTATCATAATGCATTACCTCGTTTATATTTGCTTGCATAGATTTCTAAACGATGGAAGATAAACTCAAAGACAATCCCCATCACCCAGAATAGACCGGCTACCACGATGTAGGCCTCAAAATATTGTGAATTTTCCTCTGTATATAACTTTGCAGCACCAAATAGTTCAATAACGGTAATAACGAATACAATACTAGTACTCTTCATGGTGTTAAGGAACTGATTTGTAAATAATGGCAACGCAAAGACTGTCGCTTGCGGCAATACGATACGACGGAACGCTTGGAACCAAGTCATACCGATGGCCTGAGCCGCTTCCATTTGACCTTTCGGTACCGATTGCAAGGCAGCTCGGAAGATTTCACTCAAATAGGCCCCTGTATGCAATGTTAAACCTACAACGGCTACGAAGGTTGCTGGCACCTTTTCAAAAGGCACATGTACCCCTGTTTTGTCCTCTAAGGCGAGGAAAAGAATTGGCAAGCCATAGTACACGAGGTATAAGAGAACCATGTTCGGAATACTACGGCACAACAATACGTACAAATAACTGAGCTGACTGAGCACAGGTACTTTATTTTGTTGTAGCACGCAACTTAATAGTCCTAGGATTGTACCCAAACCAACACTGAGGAAGGTGATCATGAGGGTTACTTTCACATAAGGAATGACAGCAAAGAAGGTGCCATAAATATAGGTTGAATCAATAATATGTCCCATAAGCCCCTACTCCTCACTGATCAAAATGCGTTGCGTTTCCTTGCCCGCAACGGTAAAACGTTTTTCAAGCAATCGGCCCAAGAGGGACACGATGATAATTAGAATGCCATAAATGATGGCCGCATCGACGAATAATTCAAGATAGCGCTGGCTATTGCCGCCCATGAGGTCCGCCTTACGCATCATATCGACAACGCCGACGTTAAAAATGAGGGCCGTCCCTTTCAACATGCCGATAACGAGGTTCGTCAACGGTGGAATGCTCATGGTGAAAGCCTGCGGCAAGATGATGCGCACATAGCTTTGGAACTCAGTCATACCAAGGCTTTTAGCGGCTTCCTTCTCACCAGGCGCCACCGCATCGATACTGGAGCGCATGATTTCGGCACTATACGCTGCGATATGTAAAGTAAACACGGCGTATACGAATACGAGACCCGGCACATTTTTCATGTTAAGCCCCATATGGGACATGATTTCTGGCACACCAAAGTAAATAAGAAATAGTTGTACCAAGAACGGCGTGCCCCGCATGAAGGAGATAAATACAATAAATAATTGGTTTAATACTGGCACCTTCTTGAGGCGAATGATGGCTATAATAGAGCCCAAAATAACACCTAAGATGGCAGAAATAACGGTGATGAGCACCGTTACGTGAACATAATTCAAGAGCTGTGGAAACGCTTGGATCATGTAGGACACATCAAAATACTTGCCCACAGTAGCACCTCGTTTCTAGACATAATAGAATAAGGCCGCCAAAGCGGCCTATTCGTTATTTTTGTGTTGGATCGAATGTGTAATCCCCACCAAGATATTGTTCAGAAAGTTTTTTCAACGTACCATCAGCACGCATTTCTTTCATCGTTTTATCGATTTTTTCGTTCACTTGTTTCATGTCATCTGTACGTTTAGACAAGAAGTAAGTTGGTACTACTGCCAATACATCGCCTACCGCTTTGAGTGGCAAGCCACGGTCTTTAATAGCCGAGTTAATAACGTATTCGTACTCACCGGCTGCATCAGCACGGCCTGTAGCAACGAGGTTCAATGTTTCAGCACCCGCTTTATCTGTATAGATAACGTCGATTGGTGGATTTGCTGTTTCGTTGAATTGTTTTACTAATTCGTTGAACTCAGAGGATGTTGTAACGGCGATCTTTTTGCCTTTCAAATCATCTAGTTTAGAAATGTCGTTGCGGTCGTTTTTAACTACTAGTTTACGTGTAGAGTAGTTATTAGGCTCATTTGTGTAGTAGTATTTTGATTCACGAGTTGGGTTGCGGCGCATTTGGTTTGCGATCATATCAACTTGTCCTGCATCCATTGCTACGAAGGCAGCATCAACGGCCATAGGCTTAAAGTTGAAGTGAAGGTCTGGATTACGACGTTCAATTTCTTTCAACAACTCTACGTCAAAACCTGTAAGGTTGCCGTTATCATCTGTATAGGAATAGGGGCGAACTGTACCGCGTGTAGCTACGTTAATCACTTTTGCATCTGGATTTACTTTCGTCTCCTTAGATGTATCATCGCCACAACCAGCAACAACAAGCACGCCTAGTGCCAATGCGCCGATGGCAAATAATTTCGTCAATTTCTTTGTATTAAACATGTAAACTCCTTCTTTTCGCAATGTTTGCAGGAATGGCTCTACCTTATCAGTATTGGTAAAAGCCTCAATCATTCTATCTATTTGTTTTGTCTCTAAGGTGAGACCTAATTTAATGCGTATATCCTCTAATGTAAGAGGATTATTCGGCGATCCTTTCGGATTGTTCACCGTCTCTGTGAAAGTCTCTCCATTCTTTAAGGTAACGGTTACTTTTGTAATCCGCTCTGTTTGGGATACCTTCGGCAAATCATAGAACCGTTCTATACGCGACATATAGTCTCGTACTGATTGGTCTATGGTATCTATCTTAAATAGTTCATCCTGTACCGCTCCATAGGCTAGGACTTGGTACACGATGTACTCTATGGAAAACTGACCTTCTCGACCTGTTGTTGGCGCTGTATACCGCAATGCTGCATCAGCACCAGGCGGGAAGTGAACAGTAACTCGATCTATATCCTCCCAAAGGGAAGAAACGAGGGTGGCACATAGTCTACGTTTACCTTGTTCCTCTGCATCTGGTGAAACGTTGTAGTGCTTAGACACATACGAAGAAGATGTATATATTCTATGTGCCACGGTTTCAGCTGCTTCAGCGCCACAAATGGCTGCCGAGCAATAGGGGTGGACTTTCATCCACAAACCAGGATCAATGAGTTGCCCTGGAGCTAACCAACGGCTAGCGATGTCATTTGATGTAACAGTAATGTTACCGATTGTTTTAAACCAACCCCGTTCAGGGTCAAACGGTTTTGTACTTGTTTGAAGTGATGTATGTTGCAACAGTTCGTAAGCCCACACACCATTGCGTGCTGCTAGTCCCGCATGGAGCGGCTTACCATCTGTACCACTTTGAAAGAACATGCCCGCCGACTGAGTAGCAGCCAGAGACAGGAGCTGAGCCAAGCTTTCACCATGAAGGCCTCGCAAAGCGCCTATAGCGGCCGCCGCCCCAATCACACCAACGGTCCCCGTAGAATGCCATCCTTGGGTCCGATGGGCAGGATTGATGAGAGAACCAATGATACCCTCTAACTCGGCCCCGATGATATAGGCATGAAGAAAATCATGCCACGTATCGGTGGGATCCAGCACTGCCAATAAAGCAGAATATAAAACAGTACTAAAGTGACCCGCCAAATTCGCTTGCGCATCATCAAAATCTAGATAATGGGAGGCAAACCCATAATACAGAGCTTTATCGGCTTTAGATACATTTTCTCCATTAGTCCCGATGAACAGAGCCAAGTCTTGAACGGCCTGTTCCGTCTCAGCTGGGGCTAAGGAGGCCAGATAATCTAGAAAAGCAATGCGAGCCACTGACAGGAGGTCCTCACGGTTCGTCACATCCGTTTGTTCTATATAGTTCACAATCGTCTGTGTTACTAAATCCATGGGTCCTCCTTTGAGCTATTTATAATTGAATAGGTAATCTATCAAGTATTTAACAATGATATATTTATCTAATTATTTACCAAATTTTTCAGCACGGTCATTTGGTTCTAACCAAACGGAATCGTCTGGACCTTTTGGAATAAGGCGTGGTAGATCTTCAAATGGCGTATGGTCTACATAGTAGAAACGTTTACGCATGGAATCGAAGTCTGTGGTGCCTCCGAATGCTGGATTGGAGTACAAGTCTTTCGCATAGTTCCAAAGGTTTGGATAGTCTACGAGGCGTTTTTTGTTAACCAAGTATTTTTGGTAGAATACGAGGTCAAAACGTGCCAATGTTGGGAAGATACGAATATCTGGATCTGTAATAGTATCGCCCATCAAGTAACGTTGCTTGCTAAGGCGTTCTTCGAGCCAGTCTAAGCGAGCAAAGATACGGTCGTAGTAGTATTCATAATCTTTTTGGTTTGTTACAAGAGCCGCTAAGTTTACAGCCAAGTTGAAGTCAGCGTAGATGATAACGTTCAATGCATCAATATCGGCACGTAATTCTTCTGGGTAAATATCTGGAGCATCAGAGGAGATGAAATCTTTGAAGCCCAATGCTAATTCTGTAGTCAACGCATGGTAGTCATTGTTTACTACTGCACCAGTTGTAACATCTACGATAGCTGGCACTGTGGAACGTGCATCGTAGTTAGGGTCACCTTTGCGGTACGCTTCACCTAAGGAGTGAATGCCGAGTACTGGGTCCTTTTCGTCTTTATCAAGGGTGAAGAACCAGTCTGCAATAACACCTGCTGGACGCAATGGATCGACTGTGCCTTTGGAGATTACTTTATCTAGGCCAAGTAAATCGATGGCAATCGCAATGCGGTGAGCCCAAGGACAATGTTTAGACCATACTAGACGGTAACGGTCTTTTTCTACAGGTAAAAACCCTGGTTCACTGCCAAAAGGTGTTGTGAATTGAGGTTCTTCGCTATCAGAATATTTTTGACGACGGTTAAAATTCGAAGCATCTTTACCTTCATACTCCTTTTGTTCCCCTTGAGAACGAGGGTTACTAGATTGAAACTCAGAAAAATCGATGGGACAAGGATTCATAGCACGTTGGAACTCAACCTCTTTTCGAGCTGCCGCTATACTAGGATCCTTGATGTTGCTTACATCTACGTGTTCACTCATTCTATACTCCTTATGGAGGTCATCTCTATTGGCTTTACAATTCTTATTTTGAAAGCTACTGTGATATCCCTCACTTATTCCTACTAACTTAATATGATTATGTGTCTATAATATATTATTTAAATACCTATGTCAATAGTAGGTATTTAAAAATTTATAATGATTATTGAAAACAATCATAACCACCCGTAGAACGGGTGGTTTGCTCTGACCCTATAAGGGTCTTTCTCTAGTGGCGGCCCTCTAAAGAGGGCATTGAATGATCTGACAACCACTCTATTCCCACTGGGTCGCCCCCTACTCGGGGGCTTTTGTTTTGCCTATTTTACTGGCTCACCCGTAAACGGGTCGGTGTATTCTTTAAAGTTTAATGTATCTTGCGCTATATCCTCTTGTAGTTGATTGCGAATATACTCTTTTATCGCTCCTTCATATCGTCCTACCGTATCCACATAATATCCTCTACACCAGAAATGTCTATTTCCATACTTATATTTTAAATTTGCGTGTTTATCGAATATCATGAGGCTACTTTTTGCTTTTTTTAAATATCCCATAAAACTCGATACGCTTAAATGTGGTGGTATCGTCACTAACATATGAATATGATCCGGACAGCATTCCGCTTCTATAATCTCTACATTTTTCCTCTTACATAAATCTCGTAAGATTTTACCTACATCAGCTTTTATCCGACCATAAATTATTTGTCTTCTATACTTTGGAGCAAAAACAATATGATATTTACATCTCCATTTACTATGTGATAAGCTTTTTACGTCATTCATTGACATTGAACCTCCTATGTTGAAATGTTGTGGTTGCCAGACCAACTTCATTCTATCATTAGGAGGTTCTTTCCTTTTCTCTAAGAATTTTTACCAACCCCCAGTTTAACTGGGGGTTTAGTCATGCCTATTCGGCGTACAAAAAGCCCGAGCCATATCTTTTCTAGATATAACTCGAGCTTTATTTAGATTATGTGTTATATAAATATTACATGCTATATAGACATGATGCGTTCATGATACGTTATATAACATTATGTATCTTATATAACTCTTTTGTGATATGCAAACAACATATATTAGAACATGAAGTTTACATCTGTACGCCAGTAATCACCTAATTTATTACCGTCCATATCTTTATTACCGAAGCCATAGTAAGCGCCGATAGATACGTTTTGGAATGGTACATAGTTTACATTCGCTACGAAGCCTTTGAAACCATTGCGTACATGAGCTACGCCCTTATTATCTACATAATGTTGATTGTAGAAGCTATAAGCAGGTGCAAAGGCACTACTGAAGATTGGGGAGTTTCCTTCTTGGTAGTAGTATTGACCGCGTACGCTATAAGTATGAGCTTTCTTAATGTCATAATTACCATAGCCAAGGCTAGCCATCCAAGCATGAGAATCGGAAATGCCTGGAGCTGTAAGCCATTCACCGAATACGTTCCAACGGTTAAAGTTCATATTCGCGTTAAGGCCCCAAATATTTATATGGGGAATCGATAAAGGATTTAACTTGTTTACCTGTAGCCGCATCAATATCTTGACCTTGGTACAATTTACCATTATGGAATCGGCCGTACATACCGCCAAGGGTAACATGTTTATTAAGTTTACCTTTTACTTCAAGCATAGCTGCTGTAATGGTATTTTGTTTATCTTGGTATGTGCCTGCTCCACCCCACCAATAACCATAGCTTGCGGATACGTCCAACTTACCATGTTTGTACATGAGGCGTGCCCCATCAATAAGGTCATCATACATAAGACCTAGTGCAGGCGTATATAATTGACGACCTACGCGCAATGTTGTATCTTTACCAAAATGATGGTCTACATAGGCAAGGTTTACCTTAGCGACATTGGCATTGCTATTGCCGAGCTCACCAGCACCTTGTACACGAACAACAGCATCGGTTTTATCATTTACCTTTGCATTAAAGATTACACGAGCCCGATAATCAAAGGAGGAATGTGTACCATACGCATAGGTATCATCTTTCAATTGGCTGCCGCGATAACGTAAACGGTAATTACCCGTTACCTTCACATTGCCCACTCGATCTTCTAATTTTGCTACACGCACGCCCAATGTGTTGAGTTCATTGCTAAATTCATCAGCCAAGCGATTAATCATAGCTTGTTGTTCCGCATTCGCACGGTCTTGATTTGCCATAGCCTTCGCTACCATTTGAGCCATTTCATACCGCGTAATATCTTTGTTGCCTTTGAAAGTCCCATCTGGATAGCCATTGATAATGCCGGCAGATGCCAATTGTTCTACCGATTGATAGGCCCAGCTAGAAGGCTCTACATCACTAAATGGATTCGCTGCATAGGCACTAACAGAACCCAATACAAAACAAGAAACTAAACTTGCTACTAATTTCTATTCATAGAGATAACCCACTCTCATCTATACACAAACAAAATATATGAATCTATATTCTCTACATAACATCATAATACTATGTAAATACGATACAACATATTAGAGACACCTCTTATTCATGTGGTGTTGTATACGTAATATCCTGTGCAGCGTAGCTTTCACCATGAGCCAATACGTGAACGATTGTTTCTAGTGTAGCACGTACAGTTTCAACAGCCATGCTTGGTTGATTTGGTTTATCCACTACTTGGGATGGCAAGTACGGAATATGCATGAAGCCCGCTTTGATGTTGTCCTTTTGCGCTGCATAATGACACACACCATACATCAAGTGATTGCATACAAAGGTACCAGCAGTATTAGAAACCTTTGCAGGGATGCCATTTTGATGCAATGCATTAACGATGTTTTTAATAGGCAATGTCGCAAAGTATGCACTAGGACCATCGGCTACAACAGGTTCATCTTCCGGTTGGTTGCCCCCATTATCTGGAATGCGAAAATCATCACAGTTAATAGCAACACGTTCTACTGTAATATCTGGGCGACCGCCTGCTTGACCTACACATAGAATGAAATCTGGTTGGCACTCTTCAGCCGCAGCTTTCACAGTATCAACAGATTTGTAACGTACAGTAGGAACCATTTGAGTCACTACCTTATAATCACCATCGGTATAACCATCCATCGTTTTTACCGCTTCCCAAGCAGGATTAATAGGTTCACCGCCGAATGGATCAAAACCGGTAATCAAAATTGTTTTCATCATATTACCTCATAACGATATTCTATGATTTATATCAATAAGCACATGTTTTCATAAGGACAATCATACACTAAAACCATATCACAGCAGATTGTATATAACATCCGCTCTCATAAGAATATCGTTCTTTCACAGAAAGGGTTAAATAAAGTAATACATTAATAGAATGTTCAACACGAGCATAATTAATGCAATTGGAAGTTGTGCTTTAATAACGCCGTATTGGTCGCGCATTTCAAGGAGCGCTACCGGTACGATGTTGAAGTTGGCAGCCATAGGAGTCATCAACGTACCGCAATAGCCAGCAAGCATTGCAATAGCACCGACAGCAGCTGGGTTCGCACCATGAGCTACGACGAGCATTGGAATACCGATGGCACTTGTAATCATGGCAAATGCAGCGAAGGCGTTACCCATGATCATTGTGAAGATAACCATACCGATACAGTATGCTACAACAACGAGGAATACATTGTCAGCTGGTACTACACTTGCGACGGCACTGGAGATAATTTTACCAACGCCAGCCAAATTAAATAGATAGCCGAGAGCCGCTAATAATTGGGACAAAATAGCAGTCCAACCGATTGCATCGATAAGGCGACGACCTTCATGGAAACCTTGGTTAAGGTTACCCTTAGTGATGTAAAGAGCGGCACACATAGCGATGATTGCGGCGATACCGAGACCTACAAGAGCACCTAGCTTAGTAAAGAAGCCGATGATGAATGTAATAATACCAACAAGCAAGGCTGGAACGAAGATAACATTACCAATACGGACAGCTTCACCTTTCTTAAATTCAATAGGAGATTCGAAGTAATTGCCTTTCCAAGTTGTTTCACCAAGACGATAACCGCCATAGCAATTACGAGCCAACCATTAATTTCCTTGGAGAGATAAGACCCAAAGATAAAGGATACGCTGTACAATAACCAGAATAGGCCTGTACCAATGCGATATTTATGTTCTTTATCTAAAAATGATTGAATAGCAAAGATAAATAGAATAATCCCTACGAGAAGATATACATAATCTAAGGGCTGCATTTTATAGAGTAGTTCTAACATATTATTTGCCCCCTTTCGCTAATTCTTCTGGTGTAACAAGGATATTAAATTCATTAGGTACTAATTTACCAGCTTTCATATCTGCTTCGTCACGAGCTACATAGGCTTGAATTGTTTTGTCGAAGATAATAAAGCGAATGAAGTTAACGATATATGCACAAACAGCAGTTGGCAATCCGTACAATACCATATCTGTTAATTCAACAGAATAGCCTAATTGTTCCATAACGCCTTTGATAAGTAATAAACCACCAGCAGCAAGGAATAAGTTTTGACCGAAGAAGTTACCTGTATTATCGGCAGAAGCAGCTATACCGCGCACCTTATCAAGGGTACGTTGAGATACGGGGCGGCCTTGTGCTACAGCAGCTTCACTCATAGGCGCGATCAATGGACGAACCATAGCAACCATACCGGACATGTTAATACCAAAGGCTACTGTTACTTGGCGTACAAATAAGTAAATCATAAAGATACGACCAGCAGTAGCAGCGTTGATCTTACCGATCAAAATTTCTGCCCGTTCACGCAAGCCGTGACGTTCCATAAGACCAATAACAGGTAAAATCAAAATAAATAATGACATATAACGATTTTTTTAACAAAAAGCCTCCCCAATAGCACCAACGATATCGTTGATACTGAGACCACCTGCAAGGCCCGTTACAAAACCTGCGGCTACGACAACTAACAAGGCATTAAAGCGCAGCATCAAACCGATGACCATCACTAAAATACCAGATAAGACTAACATAGTCTCACATCCTTTCAAAAAAACATCTATGACCCTATCCTATAGTCCACAGACATACTACATATGTTTACATTATATACCCAAACATGTATTTTTTTGCATAAACAAATAAACCTTATACATCAATTACATTTGATTCTGTTATTATGTCGAATTATAAAGACATTCTAAATCAAAGGTAGTAATGTATAAGGTTTAATTAGTTATTACACAATTGCTATTATAGTTTGTAGTTAGTTGCAAGATAGTTAATATAGCAATTTATAGGTAGGCCCTAAATTGTGTCTATGGTAATTCAAAAATAGGCTCTTTAATAGTTACTAAAACTATTACTAAAATAATTTCTAAAATAGTTTCTATAATAAATCTTTTTTGAAAAGTATAGTAGTATGTTGTTTCCCTCTAAAATGAACTTTGTCATAGGCCTTAAAGCCAAAGGACTCATACATTTTAGGCAACCATGGATGTTCTTTTGCAGTCCCCAATGTAACAGCAGGCGTTTTAAATTGGTTAATCAATAATTCTTCAGCATAGCCAAGAGTTTCCCGAGCATAACCTTTTCCTTTAAACTCTGGTGCGGTTACAAAGTGAGCGATGTGTGGAAATTTATCCGGTGTAGAATATTTCACCCACGGCATACAGAATGTAATAGAGCTTACAAGTTGTCCATCAATATACAATCCATATACAGGATAGGTCTCGATCCATTCTTTGGATTCTTCCTCTGTAAAATCGATAGCATCGAATGTAATCGGATAGTCCTTAATCGCTGCATAGCCGTCGATTAATACCTTATGATATTCCGCTGTATCTGCTACTGTTAATTGTCTAAATTCTTTCATGGTCTTTCCCTCATATCTATATTTTTTTATTCACAAATTATGTATATTTATTACTTATGAACGTTATTATACACCTATATGTATTTACTTTCAAGATTTTTCACATAAATATTATATGAAGTTTTTCATATCCAATAAGAAAGCATAGAATGATATATTGTAATACTTGTATTTTTTTATATTGTTAAACTTATCTAATATACATAATATGTATAAATATTAATTTTTACTATTTCTATTTCAGGGTTAATATATCAATTTCTATATAAGCATAAAAAAAAACAGGATGTATCGCTAGGATACATCCTGTTTTTTTGAGCTTTCACAAGCTCGAGGAGAAGTTATCAATATATTATTGATTAATACGGGAACCGTATACGTCGCGTTGAGTTTTAGGTTCGTTGTTAACGCGAACACGTTCTGTTTTATGACGATCATTGTCAGCACCAGAAATACGGTCAACACGGAAGTGGTTAAGACGAATATTTTGTAATTCAGGACCAAATTCGTTCATAGCACGTTTCATGTTGTCATCGATAGGAGCACCATTTTGAAGTGCACGGTACAACATAGTAGCGAATTCGTAACGAGTCATCTTAAGGTCGCCTTTGAATGTGCCATCAGGGTAGCCAACAAGGATACCATTACCAGCCAATTGGCTAATGTATTGGTAAGCCCAGTGATTACGAGGAACATCTGGGAATTCAGCAGTTTTGCTAGGATCGATTGCATGTGGAGTCAAGATTTGTAACAAGTTGTTATATTTGTTTTCCATATCTTGAAGACGTGCATTCAATTCAGCAATTTCACGGCCCATAGCTACACGAGAGCGGGACTCAGGGGAACGTTTACCAAGACGAAGAGATACGCCAGCGTTCAATTGAGTTTCGCCAGTACCTACTGTGCCACCAACGGAGAACATTGTATCTTCGTTAGGACGGTAGAAAGCACCTAATGCAGCGGAGTTAGCGTTGTGGTAGTGACCATAACCAGCAGCGATTGTCCATTTGTCATCTGGGTTGAAGTCCAATGGATGCAATGCAGCCAATGCAGCAGAACCTGCACCTACTTTATTAACGCGTTTTTCAACATCGCCAACACGGTTATTCAAGGTAGTAATGTTATTATTAATTTGACCAGGCGTGGAGTTATCTATTTGATTTTGTAAGTCTTTTGCCACGGAGAACAATTGGCTACCATTAACAGCATCCGTAGATGTAGCAGAAATTTCACCAGCGGCTACATTCTTAATTTGACGTTCTTGCCCAACTTGGCCTACAGATACAGAACCTTTTGTAGAAGAACCTACACCAGCAAAACCACCATATGTATGAGTTGCAATTGGAGCGCCACTTGTGATACTAGTTGTCATAACAGAAGCACTATTTACAGCTGTCGCTGGAGAAGATTGGGATTGATATCCAATAGCAACTGAGTTTGCGTCAGTCACCACAGAATGATCTCCAATTGCCATGGCATAATTAGCTTTTGCATGTGCATCAGAACCAAAAGCATTAGCTCGTACACCTTCAGCTTGTGCACCAGCACCATAAGCTTGAGCATGATCACCAGAAGCAATAGCGGAAGAGCCAATTGCATTAGTATGTGCTCCGGTCGCTTTTGCACCAGAACCAATAGCATTAGCTTTATATCCAGCAGCCGCTGCTTCGTAACCTATAGCTTGAGCGCGAACCTCAGATGCGTTAGCACGCGTACCAATTGCAGTAGACCAAGTACGTTCAGCAGTAGCAGCATGACCGATAGCAATAGCTTCGCTCATTTTAGCTTGAGATCCATTACCTACGGCTAATGCGGAACTACCTAATGCAGTATTTTCAGAACCAATAGCTACAGAATTAGTTTTCCAATCTCCTGGACGTAATGTAGCATCATCTGGTTCATTATCATAATCACGATCACGGAAATTAGAAGTAGATTCACCCACAGTATTTTTATAACCATAGCCGATAGCATGTGTACCATTAATAACATTGCTATCACCAAATGCTTGTGCGTAAGCACCTTCTACAGTATTGCCATCACCAAATGCATTAGCTTGGTCTCCATTAACTGTATTTTGGTTACCATAGGCACTGCTAGAACCAGTAACACTTGTAATTTTATTATCTTGACCTACGGCGATGCTTGTAGCTGAATTATTTGCAACAAAACCATAGTTTACAGCATTGTGTGCAGCCGGAGTTTGATTTGCTTGATCACCTACAGCAGCAGTAATGAAACCATTAGCTTCAGTTACAGGATTAGCAGCACTTACAGGAGCAACAGTAGCACCTACCGCAGCAGCTGCAGCCAATACAGCAAACGCTAATTTTTTGGAATGTTTGTTTTCTCTCATCTTACACCCTCGCTAAATTAAAATTCTTAACCAAACACAATACAATTTTTCAGTCTCTCTAAATTCCGCCTCTCTCCTCGGGCTAATTAAATATACTTCTTATTTTTGAGCTAAGAAATATATTCAATTCATTTTAAGAAAAAAATTTATATTGTTGATTACCCGCCTAGCATATCAAAGTTTTTACGATATAAACAAGCCTTTTTTTCCCATATAAAGTTCATTAATAACTCTTCATAATTTCAAAAAAATAGCGTGATTACTGGTATTCTTCGTTGTATTAATATACTCATCGATTTTTGCTTATGAGTAAAAAATCACACCTTTTTTTAGGATTCTACAGAATATATATTGTATAGCTTATAAATAATTATTACTTTAATAAGCCAAACAGATATTTAGACTTTCCAGTTATTCATTATTCACATTAATTTCATGAACACTTTCTGAATTTTTTTATAGAATAGAATATTTAATCATTTTTTTCTGAATTTTTATACTATTTTTTTATTTTTTTATGCTTAATAGCATAACACATCTATGTAAATACTCAAGATTAGTATACACATATCGCCACACATATTCGTATAAGCTTACAAAAATAAGACTTAATCTATATATAATACTCATATAATTCCAAATAGATCATAAAAACCAAAAAGCTCCTACGTTCTATGAATGCTAGGAGCTTTTTATATATTAAGCTAGCAAGGCTTTTACAAGTTCTTCTGCTTTGCCAAAATCATCTGCATCTGGGTTCCAGTTACATTTGATTTCAGGTTCAACAACAGAGAATCCATTTTTAGTTAATTCTTCACGAAGTACCTTTGTAGATTCACCAGACCAACCATAAGTACCGAATACGGCAGCCTTTTTACTTTTGAACTTCAACTCACGTAAGAAGTCGAGCCAACCTGCTACGGCAGATAATACACTATTACCTACAGTTGGGGAACCAACAGCAATGGCTTTAGACTTGAATACCTCTGTCATGATGTCATTTTTATTGGTTTTACTAATGTTAAAGATTTTAACACGAGTATCTGGGGATTGCTTAGCAATTTCATCAGCAATTTTATGAGCCAATTTCTTCGTACCATCCCACATAGTGTCATATACGACTGTAATTTGGTCTTCTTGATAGGCTTGAGACCATTCGTAGTATTTCTCTACGATTTGCAATGGATTTTCACGCCAAATAGCACCATGGCTTGTAGCAATAATATCAATTGGCAAGTTGAGCTTTTGAATTTCTTCAACCTTTGCTTTTACCAATGGAGAGAATGGATTCAAAATATTAGCGTAGTATTTCATCGCCTCTGCCCATAAACGGCATTGATCAGCCTTATCGGCCCACAATTCTTCTACGGCGAAATGTTGACCAAACGCATCGTTTGAGAACAAGATATTGTCGCTAGTCATATATGTCGCCATAGAATCCGGCCAGTGAAGCATGCGCATTTCCACAAATACCAAGGATTTACCATTACCGATATCTACGGAATCGCCTGTTTTTACAGTTTTGAAATTCCATTCTGGATGATGATATTGACCAACCAAGGACTTAACCGCATTTTCTGTACAGTAAATCGGAGTATTCGGGATTTTTTCCATCAATGCAGGCAAGGAACCGCTATGATCGACTTCGCCATGGTTACATACGATGAAATCAATCTTGTTTAAATCAATTTCAGATGCCAAATTATCGATAAATTCTGTGGAATGAGGTTTCCACACAGTATCAATGAGGACTGTCTTTTCCTCTTCGATCAAGTAGGCGTTTTGGCTAGAGCCGTTATTAATACTGTAATCGGAACCGTGGAATTCTTGTAATTCCCAGTCAATTTTACCAACCCAAGATACGTTATTTTTTATATGCTTTCTCATAATAACCTCCATAATTCTTGTGAAAGTCTTTCACAATCAACAATATGTATGGCCTATGTGGTATCAATGTATATACATGTTCACCTATATATCTATATAGGTGCGTTCATCTATATACCTATGCATATATCACAACCCGGTCATTAACTATGGTTTTATTATATCGAACTAACAGAAAATAGTCCGTATCTGCAGATACAGATTTGATAATTATTCTAAAAAACCACTCATAGGTAATCAAATTCTGTACATTAGCGTACAATAGATTTCCCATGAGTGGTTACGAGCATATGTAGTTTTAATAGCGGATTGTTTATTATCCGGCCTAGATAATCTAGGATAACGTCCGACTATTGGTTTCCAGTCTTAGATAATCCAGGGATGGCTTTATAGATATATAGCGCAATATATCCATCAACCATGCTATGAATGATGGTACCGCCACCTACAAGGACAAATACGACGTAGATAAGATCGATGTTTGGCATTGTAGTTGTCGTATAGAACAAGAGGCATGCGAGTACTTCACCGATGGCATGAATAATGGCACAACCAAGGTTGAACGCAGCGAAGGATAAAGCCCCAGACAGTACACCTGGATGATGTTTAATATAGTAAGCACCCATCAAGGCAAAGATAATATGAGAGGCCGCACGCATAACGATAACAAGCGGGAAACCTGCTACGAAGAAGCCAAGTGTAGAACCTATAACTACACAAGCAGCCATCTTACGAGACAAGAACATGGCTAGGAATATAGGCACATGACTGGCCAACGTATACGAAGCCGGTGGAATAACAACTTTCAGAGGCATCATAATAGGAATCATGATGGCTAATGCCATCAACAAAGCAGTAATGGTTAAATTTCGATACATTGAAGAATTCATAAAGGCCTCCTTAGAGAATCTCTTGCCCAACGGTTATAATTACGTCTATCACTATATCTGTATCTATATCTATTGCATTCTAGCCTATGAACACACTATCCCATATATGAGCATATAACTAGTAATATATCTAGTGTCCTACATTTCCCCACAAATTAAGGATCACTACGCCTACCACGATTAATGCAATACCTAGCACGGTGTAGATATTAATGCCTTCGTGAAAGATAAAGACAGAAATAAGAGCTGTCACAACAAGGCCTACCCCAGACCACGTAGCATAGGTAACGCTCAGCGGAATATATTTCAACACATGGGTTAACGTATAAAACGACCCTATGTACCCAAGCGCACACGCAATGGTCTGCAACGGTCTCGTAAATCCGTCAGATGCTTTTAGCATGGTCGTTGCAAACAACTCTAGCCCTATAGATAAGGCTAGAAGAACATATGGTAACATAACCCCTCCCGCTCGAAAAAGAGAGGAACCTTCTCCCTCTCTCTTATTTTTAGTATTAAAGACGTTCGATAACAGCTTGTGCCATTTCTGTGGTACCAACGCGCTTCAAACCTTCACGGTAGATGTCACCTGTGCGGTAACCGTCAACGAGGACTTGTTCAACAGCTTTTTCAATAGCATCAGCCACTTGAGGTAAATCAAGGGAATGACGGCACATCATAGCTGCGGACAAGATTGTGCCCAATGGGTTCGCCAAGTTTTGGCCCATGATGTCTGGTGCGGAACCGTGGATTGGTTCGTACAATGCTGTGCCTGTACCCATGGATGCAGATGGTAAAAGCCCGATGGAACCAGAGATAACAGCGCCTTCATCGGACAAGATGTCGCCGAACAAGTTTGTTGTCACGATAACGTCGAATTGTGCAGGATTTACAACGAGTTGCATCGCTGTATTATCCACATAGAAGTAATCTGTTGTGATATCTGGATTAGCTGCCGCTTTCTCTTGCGCGATTTTACGCCACAAACGAGAGGAAGCCAATACATTTGCTTTATCTACGGATACAACCTTTTTGTTACGTTTACGAGCTGTTTCCATAGCAATATCCATGATGCGTTCTACTTCGTAACGGCTGTAAGTTTCTTTATCCCAAGCGAACTCGTTAGCACCTTCACCTTGTGCCTCTTCGCGTTCACCGAAGTAAATACCGCCAGTCAACTCACGAACGATAACGAAATCTACATCTTGCACGAGTTCCTTTTTAAGTGGGGAATACTCTTGCAAAGAAGGATAGATTTTTACAGGACGCAAGTTACAGAACAAACCAAGCTCCTTACGAAGGCCAAGGATTGCTTTTTTTCAGGACGGATAGAAGGATCACATTATCCCATTTAGGACCGCCTACAGCACCAAGCAACACAGCATCAGCGACTTTTACAAGCCTCGATAGTATCCTCAGTCAAAGGAACGCCGTATGCATCAATAGACGCACCACCCGCTTTTTTTATCAATCCAATTAACCTTTACACCGGCTTTCTCAAAAGCCACATCACACACAGCCTTCAGCTGCGACAATAATCTCAGTACCGATACCATCACCAGGGATCAATACGATATTCTTTTTCGCTCATATTACCTCTCCAATATACAGTAAAAGATTGCAAACCTCATACTCTCCCCCAGTGCCCTTTGCGAAGAAATCGCAATGGCACTTAATGGAACAAGAGCTGGCATATGCCTTGAGACCGACTTAGCTCGCTTTGGAGGCTCGAGAGGCATATGCCGACTTTAGCCCTCGTATTAAAGTCTACTTGCGATTTTTCGCAAAATTCACAAGACCGCCTGCTGCCGCAATGTCTTGAATGAATTGTGGCAATTCAGTGCCTTGGTATTGTTCGTTTTTAGTCAAGTTGTACACGATACCTTTAGACAAATCTACGCCGATTGCATCGCCAGCATCGATACGATCAACTTGTTCACCGATTTCAATTACAGGTAAACCGATGTTGATGGCATTACGGAAGAAAATACGTGCAAAGGAGTGTGCAATGATAACAGGTACACCTTTTGCTTTGATAACGCCTGGTGCATGTTCACGAGAGGAACCACAACCAAAGTTTTTGCCTGCGACCATAATTTCGCCAGCCTTCACATTTGGGGCGAAAGTAGTATCAATATCTTCCATCGCATGTTCAGCCAATTCGTTCCAATCGGCAATCGCCAAGTAACGAGCTGGAATGATTACGTCTGTATCTACATCGTCGCCGTAGCGCCAGATTTTTTTGCTTTCAAAATCCATATTAAACCTCCTCAGGGCCTGCAATGCGGCCTAATACAGCACTTGCTGCCGCCACGTAAGGGCTTGCCAAATATACTTCAGAATCAACGTGACCCATACGACCACGGAAGTTACGGTTTGTTGTGGAAACTGTACGTTCCCCTTCAGCCATGATACCCATGTAACCGCCAAGGCATGGACCACATGTTGGCGTGGACACAGCGCAGTCAGCTTGAATGAAGATGTCTAACAAACCATCTTTCATAGCTTGGTCGTATACATCTTGGGAACCAGGGATTACGATACAACGAACGAATGGAGCTACTTTGCGACCTTTGAGATCTCTGCAGCCTGCCACCAAGTCTTCGTAACGACCATTTGTACAGGAACCGATGATAACTTGGTCAATTTTAATATCTTTGTCGATCTCGTTGATGTAATGTGTGTTGGATGGCAAATGAGGGAATGCTACAACTGGTTGCAATTTAGCCAAGTCAATTGTAATTGTTTGGGCATATACTGCATCAGGGTCAGCATTAATAGGTTCTACAGGACGATTTACGCGACCTTTAATGTATTCTTCAGTAATTTCATCATATGGGAATACGCCACATTTACCGCCAGCTTCGATAGCCATGTTACAGATTGTAAGGCGATCAGCCATAGTCATGTGTTGTACGCCTTCACCAGCAAATTCAAGGGCCATGTAACGAGCACCGTCTACGCCGATTTGACCGATTAAGTCAAGAATTACGTCTTTACCAGTTACCCATTTGTTAGTTTGCCGATAAGCTCAACCTTAATAGTTTCAGGTACTTTGAACCAAGTTTTACCTTCTGCCATAGCAACGCCCGCATCAGTAGAGCCTACGCCTGTGGAGAATGCATTTACCGCACCATATGTACAAGTGTGGGAGTCAGCACCAATCATCATTTCCCCAGGACCGATAAGGCCTTTTTCTGGCAAAATAACGTGCTCAATACCCATTCTACCCACTTCAAAGTAGTTTGTAATGCCATGTTCGCGTACGAAGTCGCGCATTACTTTTGCTTGTGTAGCAGATTGAATATCTTTATTTGGTGTGAAATGGTCAGGCACTAAGTAGATTTTATGACGGTCAAATACAGGTTTGCCGATTTTTAAGAACTCTTTACGCGCTGGTGGGAATGTGATGTCGTTCATCAATACCGCGTCCAAATGACATTCGATGATTTGGCCTGGTTTTACAACATCAAGACCCGCGTGGCGAGCCATATTCTTTTCAGTAATGGTCATACCCATATTATTTTTCCTCCTCTTGTTCTAGCTCCATAGCTAGGAATACTGAGTTTACTGCATTAATATATGCATTTACACTTGATTTAACGATATCGGTGCTGATACCACGACCATGGTACAAACGACCGTTATATTCTACCTTAAGGGTTGCTTCCCCAAGGGCATCTTTACCTGCTGTAATAGCACGGATTTGGTAGTCTTTTAAGCTGATTGGCAAGCCAACCACACGTTCAACCGCTTTAAGGGATGCGTCTACTGGACCATCACCAACGGCAGCATCGGCTTTTTCACCTTCTGGAGTCATGAGGCGAACGTCTGCGTAAGCATAGCCTTTTTCACCCAATTTATAGTATTGAGCCACGAGCTCGAATGCTTTTTTGTGATGTAAGTTATCTACTACAAGAGCGATGATATCATCATCGTATACTTGTTTTTTACGGTCTGCCAATTCTTTGAATTTACCAAAGAGGTCGTTGATTTTCTCTTCTGTGAAAGATTGGAAACCAAGTTTTGCCAAATGATCAGCAAAGGCATGACGACCAGAGTGTTTGCCCAATACAAGGTCTGTTTTTTCAGCCCCTACGGACTCAGGAGTCATGATTTCGTATGTTTCAGGATTGCTCATCATACCATGTTGGTGAATACCAGATTCATGAGCAAAGGCGTTGGAACCTACGATTGGTTTATTTGGAGGTACTACGACACCTGTCAAACGGCTTACGAGTTTAGAAACTTTTGTAAATTGTTTTGTATCAATGTTCACTTGTAGATCGCCGAAGTAATCATGGCGTGTTTTTAGAGCCATTACAACTTCTTCAATCGCTACGTTACCAGCACGTTCGCCTAGACCATTAATTGTGCCTTCTACTTGGCGTGCACCTGCTTTAATAGCAGCTAACGTATTTGCATTAGCAAGACCTAAGTCATCATGACAGTGAACGGAGATGATGGCATTTTCAATGCCTGGTGTATGTTCTTTAATATAGCGGATTTTATCACCAAACTCATTAGGGTTCATGTAGCCTACTGTGTCTGGTACATTAATAATTGTTGCACCACCAGCAATGGCAACACCAAATACTTGGCATGCGAAATCTAAATCAGAGCGTGCTGCATCTTCACCAGAGAACTCGATTTCATCAACCTTACCTTTTGCATATGCCAATACGGATTTAACCTTATCCAATACCTCTTGGCGAGTCATTTTTAATTTATATTCCATATGAAGTTCAGAAATAGCAATGAATACATGCAAACGGCTACGTTCTGCATCTTTCAATGCATCAATCGCTTTTTGTACGTCCTTTTCATTAGCACGTGCCAACGCACAAATTGTTGCGCCTTTCACTTCACGTGCAATCGTTTGTACTGCTTCAAAATCCCCAGGGGATGCTGCTGGGAAACCAGCCTCGATTACATCGATGCCGAGGCGTACTAGGCCTTTCGCAATTTCAATTTTTTCAGGAGTTTGTAAAGACACACCTGGTGTTTGTTCCCCATCACGAAGGGTTGTATCGAAGAAATATACGCGATTTTGATTCATAATCTTCACCTTTTCTGTACTAATAAAACATAACACTTTATTATATCTATCAATTGTGAAAGTTTAGTAAAACCGCCGATTTCAACACTGTATACTATCAGTGATTTTACTAGACTTTTACAATAAAAAAAGCCCCTCAGAACAACTGTCGTTGCTCAAAGGGGCGTTATATACATAACACGGTACCACCCTAATTGGGACTCGTTGCGGGTATAACGGAACCACCGTCGATGACTACTGCTGCATTCGCCACCAAAGCTCACGGGAGAGTGTCAGCGTACAACCTCTATTGCCTCGCACCAACCGGCAACTCTCTGAAAGCAGGATTTGTAAACCTTTATACCCATTCATAGCTCGTATTTAAGATAATAAAGGTATTATACGGTATTCTATAGAACTGTGTCAACAGGATGGACATGTGAGTTTTGTGAAAACACAGTTTTATCGTTACAATTTAACATCCCCCATGATCTCACGTATAGTGTAAATAGGCAGTACCAATGATTGGAGGAATTATTATGAGTGGTTCAAGTAAATTCTTCTTTATTTTATCGGGTATTGTAAGCATTATCCTGGGGATATTCTTACTCTTAAATCCCGTTATTAATCTCATAGCTTTTGCCTGGCTTTTTTCTATTATCTTTTTCGTCAGTGCGGTCAGCTCTATTATAAATTATTTTACGTTATCGTCTGAATTACGTAGCGGCTGGTATCTTATCAGCGGCATTATCAATGCTCTATTCGGTATCTATTTAATATCCGGCGGATTTGCATTCCTACCATTAGTACTCCCAAGCACAATCGGCATCTGGATGGTAATTGAAGCCATCTTTATTTTCATTAAATCAAGAAAGTCCGACAGCATGGTATCACTCATGGGACGTAATGCAAAATGGCTTGCACTAATTCTTTTACTATTAGGCCTATTACTCATATTTAAGCCGATTGCTTCCGGTGAGGTATTTATCTACTTTATCGCTTTCGGTTTCTTATTTGACGGAATTTATTCCATCGGTGAGGCTTTTAAAAAATAGAATATAACTAAATAATTACACTATAAGATCGACCAGGTACTGCCAAATAGCTATCATAAATTACGATGTCTATTTCGTATTTGTGGCGACTATTTTATTTGTTTTGGCTAGCCGTCATGGTAAATGTATTCGCCTACTACATTTGCAAGTGGTTAGACGCTTTTCTAGCTCTTTTATTTAGCAACTAGCCCAAAACGCTCTAACATTAGCGTAATAATGGGGTTATAGGACAAAAATTAGTACAACCCTGTAGTAATTTAAAATCCCCTTGATCAGTACCAAGATACTCATCAAAGGGATTATATTAATTATGAAAAAGACAAATAGCCCTTCGTTATCCTAGGATCGCTATTAAATTCAAGTCACATCTTAGGCTTTAAATATAACACCATTATGCTCTAGTTGTTCCACTGTTTTTTTACCAATGCCCGGTAGCATCAATACTTCTTGTTTAGTAATTGTTTTAAAATCATCTACTGTGTATAGGCCGGCTTGTGAAAGTGTAATTTGTGCACCGAACCGTATATTGTCATATACCGGATTTCCACGCAAAGCCCCACCTTTAGCAACCTCTACGGGGCTCATATGAGCGGACTCGCGTTTTCCCATATAACTATCATTAGAGTACCGATTTATAACAGTTCGACCGGTAACACGTTCATACGCATCATATAGAGTCTGCCATAATGGACTTTCAAAATCCACTAATTGAGTTGGTAAAAATGAGATAGCAGTATATAAGCTTATTAATTCTCGTGGGTCAGAATCTATATTGCTCACTTGGTCTACCATATACATAATAGCCTCTAAAACGATCTTCTACAAAAATCGTTCCAGCGCGTTGCATCTTGTAATAACCAATCAATATCTTCATATTCATCAACAAGATCTGCTAATACATCATGGGCTATCTTGCTTTCACCACACTGCAAAGCCAATAGAATATACAGCATATGCATAGGCAACATGATATCCGGAGCCTGATTAAATGCATTTTGTATATCATCGCAACATGCAAGATATCGCTGATATACCTTGCGTACCCTGATCCCAGTTGGCGACTCCACAACAAGCAACCATCATATACACAAGAAATCCCGAATGATCTTGCTTGTCTCCGTGAAAAACTGGCGTAAAGCAGGCAATCGCATCATTATACATATTATATTCTAAATATATCATCCCCATGTCGATGAGGCAACGCATATAAGGACGCGTCTCTATTATATTCCAATCTATTTTCTTTGGTTTTTTCAACGATTCTACTAGCTGTTTCAACTGATAAATTTGAAAGCTTGGATGTAACTCAAGGGCTATGAGTTCTCGTTTAGCATCTACTTCATCAGGACATAATGCAAGGATTTCATTGTATAACTTCCTTGATTTCTCATTCGTATCAGCCTCTTCTGCGACCTCATATAAATCACGTAATTTCATTTCTATCGTATTATTAAAATCACCACGATTATATTGAGTCATAAATGCTTCTAACAAATCCTCAATAGATTTGAAATCAGATTCATGTTCGGATACAAATTGTTTCTGTAAACGTAATAATAACTCACTATAAAAGTTAAACATAGAGTATCTCCTTATACATATGAACGTAAAAAAATACTACTCATATGTAATATAGCACGAGGGAATATATTAATTCTAGAGGTAATACCTCGACCTATTAATATCTCATCTGAAAATGGGTTGGCAACTAGACGATAAAAGGGTTATAGGACAAAACGTGTTGGTACTTTAATCCCAATCATTGAAAGATAATTTGTCATAGTTATGCAAATCACCCCAAGAAATGGCATCCCCCCAAGTTGGAATTATGCCTTGAAGTTGGGCTCTTTTCATTCATAGAACTATATATTTTAGAAATACTTGCATCAGTTGGCATTACCTTAAGTATTTCTTTTGCAGAAAGCGGTCTTGGTGAGTGTAAATAACACCACCAAAAGACCGCTTTTATACGTTTTTCTACAGACATTCCTCGATGGTAACGCAATAAACGTCTGAGTTGTGCGTTTACTCCGCCTTCAATAGGGTTATTAGTCTTCGGACATTCTTTATCCAACACCAATGTTTCATCTAAATATCGAAACATTGTCTCTGTATTAATTAATACCACTAGAGAGTTATAGGCTTTTTAGTAATCGTTCATGCGTAGCTCTTAAATTATCATTACTATCACGTGTCATTTCACTTAGAAACTCTTTAAAAGTCACCCTCCAATTAAATAATCGTTGAATCCATATTTTTTTGCATCTTCCTGTGTTTTTTACGTTATATAAATCGCTTGCTAAATCTTTTTAACATAATGCCCTGCTAATGTCTTAGGTCACCTAGTAGTGTAACGATGTACTTGCCATACGGCATGAACAATACAACGTTGAAGCTTGGCGGTACGCCAAACTTTTTTTAATGCTTTTTCTAAGACCAGGTCCACCATCAGAAACGACCACAATGGGGGTCGCTATTCGCTGCATAAGAGCTTGCCATGAGCGAGACTGTTCTGACCTACATAAATACCACCCTAATACATATTCACCATCATAACAGATCAAAATACAATACAAGCTTTTTTAGCTAAGTAAATACCATCAACGAATACCACATCTCTCGAGGTTTCAATTTTGGGCGGCATAGGCCATATTTACCAGAAATCCGCTATCTGTCTACGAAATGTACGGCCCTGCCCAGGCATGTCCTGTTGTGTTTCTTTACTAAATAACCAATTTAGAAATCGATGAAAACATTTAGTAGTATTATCAATAGTTTGTGTAAAGGTGATGTTACACTGCTTACAATGCCATCGTTGTGATCCAGCTTTAGTTTTCCCATATTTTTGACAAGAAAATCCACAATTTATACATCTTACCAGCATGATTATTCCCTCCACTTAGAACACGATTTTCTAAGAAGATATAACCTTATTGAAGCCAGTAAAATCAAGGGTTTTGGGACTTTTTACCAACACATTTTGTCCACCCTCTAAGTTTATCAAAAGAACTTAAAATAGCGATGGAGGCAGTAATTTACTGGCTCCATCGCCTATAAAACCAACACGTTTTGTCCTATAACCCCATTCTCGTTAGTAACTAGCACAATAAAAATAGCAGGGCTGCCACCCTGCTATTTTTTCGTTCATATGAGACCATGTCACATATTGACATCCCTTGTCATATATAGAATAACACTTCACAGTAGTATAGTCAATGTGCCCTCTACACAATCAAGCTTAAAAGCTTATCCACTCTAAATCCTCAAAATTATTTAGAATTCGTTTATCCATTTTTACCACTTGATTAGTAAGCTCTATTCGATGATTAACAAATGAAATATCTGTATACCATTCCTTTAAACTAGCATACACTTCATTCTCTAAATCTATAATAATGGTTTCAATAGGATCCCAAGTTTTGCATCTTACAGACTCCACCATAATCATACTACTACCTATGAAAGTAACATCTCTACCATAAATCCAAAACGGCAATGCTTTCCCCTTTATAGAAATAGAATATATAGCATCACCATGAGGCGGTTCCGTTTCATACTGTGCACATATTTGGTACCTTTCCATAATTTCATTACTACCATTTTCTATATATGGTAACTTTGAAATCTTGTAATTTTCTAGGCTCATAAAAACTCCGTTATTTTTAATATCAACCACAACAAAGAGGACTGTATATCGCTATTTGTGTAAAAAGTATTTTGCTATACTTATTACGAAGAGAGTCCGTTGACGTGAGTTAGGTTCATCTCCGCGAGGAGGTGATACTATGACAAATCATGAAGTTACCTATGTAATTATCATAGTTCTGTTATCAGTAGTCACTATCATTGCACTAGTTAAGTAGTACAACGATAAACGCCTAACGTATAGAGGAGTGCAGTCCTCTAACACGTTAGGCGTCATCATAATTTTGTTCAGTTTTAGATGAGCCTAACGCCCTAATCACGTTAATGGGCTCTCTTTATATGTATATTATAAGCTAATCAAGCTTAAAAAGATAGTACAGTAATAAACTCAATTAGTACCTACACTGTTAATCATTTCTCTAGCCCGCTCAACAGAAACTGGCTCATTAAATAAAAACACATGGTTCTGCCCCCCATGTTCCCAAGAGGCTAGATAGACAAAATCATCCACCATTCGATAGGTAACAATTATATCATTTACAACCTCTGTTTTCTGAGGTAAGTAATCCTTATAATCACCTGCGATATTACCAGATAGAGTCGATACGCGATACTTAATATACTTTGGCATATCATCTACACGGTCAAAATATGTTCCTTTTAAAAGCTCATGATAGGCATACACAACTTGTAACACATCGTGATCCACAATGGATACATGTACGGAACGTAATCCCTCTAAACCACTTGGCAACTGCGGTATAAAGTTCAAATGTTGCTTAGCCTCATATAGGGTATCAAACACCTCTAGAGATTGACCTTTACGAGTACTTCTATAATCGCTATCAGTCATGCTGCAACTTCCAAGTCTATCTGGACAAGGAAACTCATTTCGATCACCGTAAGGCTGATCATAAATGGAATTGCCATTGAGACGAAACCGCATCATGTCATCTGCGGAGGCGATATTGATAGAACCTATGAAAGCTAGTACAGCTAATGCACATATTACCTTCTTCATAATTTACTCCCTACAAACAAACCACATATGTTAAGTAAATTATATCACTAAAAGAACAAATGCCTATATAATACTAGTTACAGCATGATTATAAGTCTATAATAAGCTGATGTCGAAGACACGCCTGAGCAAGATTAACTACTAAAATTTCAATAATCCCTTTTCATCAAACTTAAAGTTTGGACCCCATGCAACTTCCCAGTAATATCCATCTGGATCGAGCAAAATATGCATGATAACCACCCCAAAAAAACATCTTGTGGTTCTTTTACAATTTTTCCCCCAGCATTTCGTACTAATTCAATAACATTATCAACATCTTCTTTATGTTCAACATTGTAAGCTAATGTAATTCCGACAAATCCATTTCCCGCTGGTGGATTATTTTCATCAATATCTTTTTGCTAATTGTTCCAAAGGAAATAGTTCAAATTTTTGTCCCTGCCGTATCAAAAAAATATTACTGGCGGATTATTTTTCTTTACAGTCAGTCTTATATCCTAAACCATCTCTATAAAACTTTATTGATTTTTTTCCATGTCTCTAACACCTAAACAAATGCAAGTGATCTTATTCATTACTACCTCCATAAATTCAAATTACTTTTTATCTTCATATTGATTATAAATCTTCATTGCAAAATCAGGATAAGTTTCTCACACTGCTAAAAAAAATACTCTTTTTATCCTTTCAATGCCAATATACATTCTCTTTTGCCCATCTCGTTAATTTATTTATATTATCCTGAGTCTATCTTTTTACAACTTCAATAAAACTACGTTGCACCAATCATTGATAATCCGCTTTTTATTATAAAAATTATATCAAAAAGTTCCCTCAGTAAACATCCCAAATCTATCCTATTTGATAGTATCTATCGCAAATCATTCTACTATTCAAAAATTATTGTAGGTGCTATAATGAAATTAATAAAAAGGAACAGGTGCTCATATGATAGTAAGTGCATCTTTTCAAACTCATATTTACTAGTTATATCAAGGAGATCATCATGACACATACACAATTAACACAACTCGTACAAGCTTTATTAGATGCACCTACAAGCAATGAAACAGTAAAGGAATTCGCTCAATCTTGGATTAATGCAGAAGGTACACCTAAACAAGAAGAACTTACAAAACAACTCGTATCCGTAGCAGAACAAAACATTGCACTTATCGATGAAACAATAGGCTTTGCAGGGTCTGAACTTGCTACACAAATCCTTGGCGAAGAAGGAGCAGCTAACCTATTACAACATGCTAAAGACATTAAAGCAGAAGGCGCAGAATTCTGCGACTGCCCTGGCTGTGTAGCTGCTAAAAATATTATTGATTTGAAAGCGGAAATCATGTAGCTTACTATATTCCATTAAGTGGTTATCAACTCAAGGTTGATAACCACTTTTTTATATGATGAATTGCAATAAGTAATGCGACAAAATTAAATCAATTTTTTAATTCCATGTTTAAACATGTCAAATGGTGTTTTAAACCCAAAGCATTTTCTAGGTCGATTATTAATCAGCACTAGTGCTTCTGTTAGTTTATCTAGTGTTACTTTAGCTAAATCGGTTTTCTTAGGAAAAAACTCTCGAAGTAAACCATTCCTATTTTCATTAGAGCCCCGTTGCCATGCTGCATAAGCATCAGCAAAATACATTGGTATCCCAAACTCGGTTTCAACCTGTTCAAAGCACGCAAATTCTTTACCACGGTCCACGGTAAAGGTTTTAAGTAATTTACTTGTTAATGTGTTGTATAGGGAACTAATAGCTAAAAACATAGAATCCTTAGTTCGGTCATCCATCTTCATTGCTACATAAAATCGAGTTTTACGTTCAACAAATGTAGCTAAACCACCTTTACTTTGACCTCTGGAAGACACCATTGTATCTAGTTCCCAATGACCAAAAGTCTTACGGTTTTCAACTTCTTTAGGTCGGTCTTTAATGGTCTTTTTCACATTGAACCGTCCACGCTTTTCTTGTGTACCAGGCTTTTTGCCTTTCCCGCGAAATACTTTTTCTGTTACAGCAAGAAAGCCACGATGGATCCAAGAATATATTGTCTTAAAGCTTAGAGCTCCAACTAATTCAGCACCAACTATTTCTTCTGGAGACCAAGTTTGTTGTAACCTGGATTCAATTAAAGCCGCTAATTGAGGTGTTAACTTTGTTGGTCTACCTTTATTAGCAAACTTACTAATTGCTAACTGTTGTGCTTTAATCGCAGAATATTCACCTTCAACACGATTTAATTCTCTTGCTACAGTAGAATGGTGGACACCGATTAAGCTAGCAATTCTACGAACAGAGTATCCTTCTTTTCGTAAAACTTCTATTTGACTTCGTTTTTCTATGGTAAGATGTATATAGCTCATATTAGAGACCTCCGTGTCATGTATTTGTGGTTATTTACATTTTACACGAGATCTCCAATATGAGTCTTTTTATTTGTCGCAATATATTTTACAGTTCATCATATACAAAAACGGCCTCTCATGGAGAAGCCGTTTTACGGAACAATATATTTGTGAAAGCTTTACTTCCACAGTCTACTCAGACATTCTTTTGTATCCGTTGAAGCATTTTAAAGCTCACAGCGATATTAACGAAAATAATCAACAGTGTTACGAACGAATAGCCTAATAGCATACAGTTCGCCGATACCACATCATATATCTGATATGTGCAATATCCAGCCGTGACAATACCGCTAAAAACGCCCGGTATATACTGTTGCAGAAAAATACTTTGAATTACATGCCCAATCACATGGTATATATACGCTATGATGACAGTGATGTAAATGTCGAAGCTTTCAAAATACATACTCAAGCCCAGCACAATCAACAAGAGTATGAATTCCTGACAGACGATGGCATTAAATCTGAAGGGTGTAAAAGTGGCTGCTAAAAATTGTTGTTGCAGTTTAGGATTCCTTCGCATGAATCGTGGAAATAGAAGAATCTCTTCAAGTTCGTGCAATATAAAAATGCTCGGGAATAATAAGAAAAAACCATTCAGATCCATAAGATACCTCGTTCACAAGTAAAACTATTTACTACCTTTTTTTACATATGTATCAAGAACTCTTATTTCCCGTAAATAATCTCGTTCAACAGGACTAATAGTTTGATTCTGGTATTTTTGATATTCAGAAAGGACTTTCGCTTGCATTTGTTGATGAGATATATGTCCCTTATCTTGTAATACAGCTTCGCCTGTAGCTGACAAAATCGCATCTATATGCTTTTATCCAATCAGCCATTGTCATAGGGACTTCACGCTGGGCCTGTCTTTCCGCAAAAATCCAAGTATCCTGAAACTAATTGATTGAGCCCTTGTAATTCTTTTTTTCTGTAAGATAATTTTTTTAGCAATTTGAGCCTCTTTCAATGTAGGTAATTCTCCTTTGAAAGTAGTCAATCCCATAAACTCTTTTTTTGCTATCTACACGTTTATAAATAACTTCACTAGCCGTATTATGATGAACAGCAAAATGCATCTTATTTTTGTACTGTAGCAAAAAAATGATTTTTGCTTCTACGGATATCGGATTATAATCAACAGCAGTAGAAAATAAGTCCAGCACTTGACGATAAAAAAACCTTTTCACTAGAGCGAATATCTCGAATCCGATCTAATAACTCTTTAAAATAGTCGCCACCACCTAATTCTTTCAGTCGCTCATCATCAATAGCAAAACCCCTTTATCAAATAATCCTTTAATACGGTTGATGCATATTTTTCTGAATTGAATTCCTCATGACGATCGAACACGATATCCTATGGCTAAAATCATATCTAGATTATAATAAGCTAACTTTCTTTCAACTGTCCGAGTACCTTCATTTTTGAACTGTCAACTTATAGTTGACAGTTTCTTCTTCGAGACAATTCCAAATCTTGAAATATAGATTTAATATGCTTGCTAATATTTTTGTTTTTGTCGTTTGAAATAATTCTGCTATTTCACTTTGACTTAACCAAACAGAACCATCATCAAGTATAAGATTTATTTTAGCTTTTTCCATCTTCAGTATTATAAATAATTATATTATTCATCTGAAAGCCTTTCTACCATTACGCCCATAGTAATTCAATATATGTATATCAAATCTTAAAAATTAGTATATGTTAAATTAAAAAGAAGCCTTCTATATTACTATCATTGTAACACAGAAGGCTCAAGAATTTATCCACTATTAAATTTTTAAAACTGCATTGATTTAACTTGCACACGCAGTACAGTTTTCAATTTAGCGGGCTCCACCTTTCGCGCATCAGACAAGTAGATTTCCCGATGCCACTCGTCGTTAGCACGTTGTAAATTATGAGCAGCGCAGAATTCATCTACTTTCATAAACGATTCCGGTTCATCATCATAAGGCCCGACATGCAATATCTGCACGCAATCCCCATCCTCAATTGATTCGAGCCGCACATCCTTAAATCGAGACAACGATTTTTTCTTGGATACATTCATAATGGCCACCTCCAACACGTCAGGAGTCACAAAATCAGGTTGTCTGATCATCACCCGATATTGCAGATTATTCTTATCAAACTGCTCCGTATGCTCGATCTGCTTCCAAAGCGCCTCCAGCACAAGGAACTTCATGCTCGGCACCGTAACCTGCACCGCCTGCTGCTTCGGACAATACAATTCCTTTTCGTGCTTGCGCCATTCATGCTTTACTGCTGTCATAATTAACCCCTCTTTCTGAAAAAAATATATGATTTCTTTTATCGTAAGGGAGGATTATGAAAGATAATTAAGAGCCCCTATGCCAAAGCATAGGGGCTCTTTTCACACACTCGCTTCCACAAGTGATTTTGTATATGGGTGTACCGCTTCTTTAAGTCGTTTTGATTCGATAGTCTCTACAATTTGCCCATCTTTCATAACGATGATTCGATCTGTTACGGCTTGTAACAGGCCAATATCATGGCTGACGAATACGTAGCCGAAGGGTTGTTCCGAATGGAGTTTTTGTAATAGGTCTAACACTAGTTTTTGATTCACCGCATCAAGGGCTGATGTAGGTTCGTCAAAGAGTACTAGCTTGGGGTTCATCAACATGATCCGTGCCAATACGACACGTTGTAACTGACCACCGCTGACTTCGTGAGGGTATTTATACACCGTATTTTCTGGCAAGTCTACTCGTTGCATCCATTTACGGATATCGTCCTTTGCTGACGCCACATCCATAAGCCCATAGTTGATATACGGCTCTAAGAGAAATGCTTCTAAGTTCATTCTAGGCGGAATCACCGCCAAGGGATTTTGGAACATCATCTGCATAGAGCGATATATTTCTGTATGATTTTGAATGGAATGGATATCCTCACCAAAGAGTCGCAAGGTGCCAGATGTAGGTTTTTCTAGCAGGGCAATTATCCTAAGCAATGTACTTTTACCAGAACCACTACCACCAGCAATACCTACCCGTTCATTCTCCGCTACAGAAAAAGATACATCATCAACAGCACGAACCGTATGATTGTGGTTGTATATTGTTTACAGATATTCTCGAGTTGAATCATACTACACCACTTTCATTACAGAATCTAACAAAATACGAGTATACTCATCTTTTGGGAATGCCATAACCTCTTCGGTGGAGCCTACTTCAACGAGCTGTCCCTTATTCATAACGCCAATACTATTGGCAATGCGCGCCGCCGCCTTGATGTTATGCGTTACGATAATAACTGTTGCACCAAGGGCTTGTGTTACCTCTTTCATAAGGTCCAATACAGAGGCTTGCACCAGCATATCTAAGGCACTAGTTGGTTCATCAGCAAATACGATGCTAGGCTTCAAGATAAGGCTTAAAGCTATTGCCAATCGCTGCTGCATGCCACCGCTCAATTGAAACGGATAGGACTGCAAGATACGCTCTCCGTCGGTTAAGTGAACAAGATTAAGCATATCTATAACGCGGCTTACATCATAGCTTTCATCATGAGCACAGAACAAATCCTTAAAGTGATTTTCTACGGTGCGATTTGGATTTAGATAGGCGCTGGGATTTTGAAAGATCATAGAAATCTTCGTGCCCCGCAATTGTCGCCAATCACCATCACTCAATGTAGAAACATCGGTTCCGTTTAGCAAAATTTGGCCGCTAATGGTAGCTTGTTTCAACATGCCAAAGGCGGCACGAACTAACGTAGATTTACCAGATCCGCTTTCACCAACAATGGCAAAGACCTCGCCATTAGGTACGGAGAAGGATACATTACACACCGCCTCTTCCGCACCATATGAAATTGTAACCTTATCAAATACGATACAATCAGATTTATTCAATAGTAGAATCCTTTGTTAATAAGTAGTAATCGATAGGATGTACTGGTACATTTTTAACTTTTGTAGTAGATACAACTGTTGTACTTGGATACAACAAATAGATATCTGCTACGTCATCAACTAAGATTTGTTGCGCTTGTTTTGCAATAGTAGAGCGTTCGTTTTGATCAAATGTTACTGACAATTGGTCGATTAACGCATCTACTTTAGGGTTAGAGTAACCACCAACGTTTGATTTCGCACCAGTTTTGTAGAATAAGCTGAGGAACCAGTAAGGATCGTTTGTAGACATAGTCACTACATTGCGTTCTACCAAATCAAAACCATCTGTACCAAGTGTATCTACTTCATCAGGGCTTTGTAATTTCTTAAGAGTTACAGCAATACCCGCTTTTTTCAATTCTTGTTGTATTTCTTCGTATAAGCTTGTGTCTTTACCCCAAATAGCAATGGTAATCGCTAATTCTTTGCCATCTTTTGCATACATGCCGTTTACATTCTTAGCGTAACCAGCTTGAGTCAAGATTTGGTCAGCTTTTGCTACATCTGTCATCGGTTTATTAGCAATCGCATCATAGCCTAAGTTGGCAGATGGCGGGAATGGTGCCGCCCCTGGTATAGAGCCATTGCCGATGATTTTAGCCATGGAATCATAGTTAATGATATGAGCAACAGCGGAACGTACAGCTTTATCATGCAATGGAGATGCTTCTGTGTGGTTTGCTTTCAACATAAACACACGAACGCCAGCAACGTCTTGAATATTGAAACCGTCTTTGAACAAGCTGCGGTTAGCAGAGTCCACTTTTTGAATTACGTCTACGTCTTTAGATTGCAACGCCATAGCGCGTTTATTGTTGTCTTCAATGTCTTTTACAGTTACAGTATCAAGACCTGGTTTGCCACCCCAGTAATCTGCAAAGGCAACGAGTTCAATAGTTTCACCTTTTTTGAAAGTAGTGATTTTGTAAGGACCGGTAAGAACTGGTTTAGATGCTACATCCTTAAGATCTGCAGTGTCCATGATAACGAAAGCTGGTTCAGTCAAGCTAGATAACAAGGAACCATTAGGTTCTGTTGTTTTAATAATCAAGTTTTGACCATCTACTGCGATAGATTCAATCTTAACAGCTTTTGCAGAACGAGCACTTTGTTTCATTGTGTACTCGATGGACTCTTTTACCTTTTGTGGCGTCATTGGAGTGCCATTGTGGAATTTAACATTTTCACGGATGTGGAATTTCCATGTTGTAGGGTCCACATTTTCCCAAGAGTCTGCTAATTGTGGAGCAAATTTCATATCTGGTGTTACCGTTGCCAATGTTTCACCAGCGCCGATACGCGTCAATGTCCACGCATCCCACTCGTGAGTTGGGTCTAATGTTTCACCAAACCAATACAAACCAACATTCATATGCTTCCCTTGTTTGCCGTCTTTAGCAGTATCATTACCACAGCCGACCAAGAGAGCTACCATGCATAGCATGGATAAACATGCTAACAACCAACGTTTCATAATATCTCCTTTAAAATACATTACCTCGTCGAGGCTTTCACCATAAAAAATCTATACACAGCACGGTTAACGAGATACATCGAGGGCATCGCGCAACGCATCACCAATATAGTTAAATAAAACAACAGTAATAAAAATAGCGAGCCCCGGGTAAATTAGCAGCCACGGCGCCGTTTGTAGAAAATCTCGAGAGCTCAACAAGATAGCGCCCCACTCTGGATCCGGCGGTTGCACACCGATGCCTATGAGCGAGAAACTGGCTACCAAAATGATGGCATCACCTAAATGTTGAATAATAACAATCACCAACGGTGGCAATACATTCGGCAGAATATAGCGCCACAGAATTCGTAGATTTGAAGCACCTGACATACGCGCAAAAGTAATGTACTCCGCGTGGCGTTCAATCTGTACGAGGCCTCTAGTGATACGGGCGTATTCCGCCCATTTCGTAATGCACAAGGAAATAATGACATTCGTTATGCTAGGTCCCATAATACCGATGAAAGCAATGGCAATCACCATGTTCGGAAACCCTAGTACCAAATCAATCAAGCGAGATAACCACCGGTCAATGCTAGGTGTAGAGAATCCTGCTAACCCACCAATAGCGATACCGATGGCCCCACTAATGCCAATGATGGTGAAAGCAATCCCTAAAGAGGCTTTACCACCGTACAAAATACGAGACCACACATCACGACCGAGTTGGTCAGTACCTAATAGATGGGTACTACTAATGTCTTGTAAGCGGTCCGCGATATTCGTCGTTTCAGGATCAAATGGTGCTATATAGGGAGCGCATAAGAAAAATGCGATCCATAGAGCTGCTAATACCAACATAACGTATAAAGTATAGGGCTTTTGTCTATTCATAAGAGCCTCCTTTTATGGCGGCTCTTCGCTTCGGATTCAGCCAAACACTCAATACATCAATGATAATATTAATTACGATGAACACCAAGGTAATCCAGATGATATAACCTTGCATCAATATATAATCGCGAGCCATAATGCCTTGTACCATCATGTAACCAATACCTTTTATGGAGAATACCGTTTCAATAACGGCAGAGCCACCTAACATAGCGCCCATGGTTACCCCCATCATGGGCAACAACATAAGTCCCACATGGGGGAATATGTAACGGGTGTAGACCATCCATTCTGGCAAGCCTAATGCTCGCGCCCCCTGTACAAAGGGCTGTCGCGACACTTCTAAAATAGCATTGCGCAATCGACGAATATAGAGGCCACATATCCATAAAGCAAGGGTTACCGCGGGCAATACATAGGCAGAAAAGCCATTGGTATTCGTTACCGACACTAGCTGTAATTTAACACCGAATAAGTACAGTAATAATAAACCGACCCAGAACCCAGGAATAGCTAAGGCCAAGAACGTTACTAGACGTATACCATGATCGATCCAAGAATCCTGATATTTTGCAGATACTATACCAAGAGGTATTGTTACTGCAACCCCCATGACAAGCGCTAAAGATACGAGCCCCAATGTATTTGGTAGCGCCCCTTTCAACAACGTGGCCACAGGCACTGCATAAAGTATAGACTCACCAAAGTCCCCTTGTACAATTTGACCTAACCAACGTAAGTATTGCTGCCACCAAGGATCATTGAGCCCTAACTGCTCTCGTATTTGTGCAACCACAACTGGATCTGGTGTAGCCCCTACAAGATTAAACTTCATCGACACAGGATCAATAGGGGATAATTTTATCAATACAAATGTACCAATAGTAACCACCAATAAAATACCTACAATACTCACCAAACGCTGTAGTATTAATCGATACAATACATCACCTGCCTTCTTTATCACAAAATAGCTATATTTATATTCTATCAATGTAATGCTTAGATAGATATACCCATACGGGTATTTAGAATCGTTATCATTATGAAAGTTTTGCATACCAAAATCAGGACCACCCGTAAAACGGGTGGTTTGCTCACGGGCTATAAGCCCGTAGTACTAGGCCAGCGTCTAAAGGCGCTGGCTTTCACTACGTTCAAGCCGCATAGCCATTGACTCGTAACGGTCCCCTTAAAGGGGATATGTATTACTTGCTACCCTTAAAAGGGTCCTCATATTCTTTTACACTAAGTTTATCTTTCATTTGGTCATGTAATTCTTGCTCACGTATATATTTTTTTACGGTGGCTTCATTTAATCCTACCGTACTTACATAATATCCCTCGGACCAAAAGTGTCTATTTCCAAATTTATACTTTAAGTTTGCGTGTTTATCGAACATCATTAGCGCACTTTTTACCCTTTAGATATCCCATAAAAGATGAAACTGATATTTTTAGGTGGAATTAACACTAGCATATGCACATGATCCGCCATAAGCTCCCCCTCTATAATCTTGACGCCCTTATATTCACATAAACGTCTCAGTATTTCACGTAAACTATTTCTATATTGATTATATATAACTTTACGTCTATACTTAGGTGTAAATACTATGTGGTATTTGCATAACCATTTTGTGTGCGCAAGGCTCTGTGTCTTTGTTGCCATATAAAATCACCTTTCTTTTGTATATAATGCGGCTTGAACACCTACATTATACTTAAGCAAGGTGATTTTTTTGTATAACTTTCGTTGCCGCACCCGCATAGCGGGTGGTTTTATGATTCGCGACTACGTCGCGAACCAGTCTAAAGACAATAACAAAAACGGCCCCTCATATGAGGAGCCGTTTCTTATATAACCCTTACAGTGTCCATGCGAGTGCTTCACCACAGCTCGCATGCCTATCCCACTAGGCTAGACTGTTATATTATTTTGTATATGCTGTATGTGCTGTAGGTGCTACAGTATTAGCAATGATCGCTTTTGCCATGTCGCGATTTACAGGGCGTTCAAAGTACATCGCATGGTTTTGACCATCTTTTGTCCAACCAGCGAGATATACCATTTTTTCGCCACCTTTGAAAGTAACCTTTGTACCGTTTACCTTTTCTGTAGCTGTAACGCGATAATCCTTATGATTACCACTGATATCACCTTTTGTAGTACCTACGCGATACACAATACGTTTGCCTGCTGCTTGATTGCGAGTAGAATCTTCGCCAGCTTGGTAAACATACACAACTTGCAAAACATCTTTATTGATTGTGCTTACAGACTCAATATTATAGCCTACAGGTAATACTTTAGGTAGATGAGGCATAATATTCATGTATTTAGCAGCTTCATTAATAGTAGCGAATTCATGAATTGGGCTTGGCATACCAACCATTGGCGCTGCCTGTTCTGCAACTACAGGTTTAGCTGGATCTGGCTTTACATCAAAAGTACCTTGCGCACCAGCAACAGTGTAAGAACCTACACAAGCACATGCAACTGCCATTAATACAAATTTTTTAACCATGAGTATAATCTCCCTTCGGTCAATAAAAAAATTATTAAAAACACATTTATTTTGTATGTGATTTTTCCTCAACAATATTATGGATAATAGTCTTCGCCACATCTCGTGTAACGGGACGCTGAAATTCTAAAGAGTGATTTTGTCCATCTTTCATCCACGATGCAAGATAAACCATTTTCTTACCACCTTTGAAAGTAACCTTTGTACCATCTACACTTTCAGTTTCTATAACCTTATGAATCTTATGGTCATCGCTGATATCACCTTTTAATTTAGTAGATGTACGATAAAAAATAAGAGCACCACCGGCTTTATTTACGTACGGATCTATACCGGGTTCATACACGTACACAACTTGTAAAATATCTTTCTCAATAGTAATGACAGATTGAATATTAAATCCTACAGGCAATAGCTTTGGCATCTGAGGTCTAAACCCTATATATTCAGACGCTGCTTCTACAGTGGTAAATACATGTACAGGACTTGGCATAACAACGCCAGGAACAGCTGCTTCAACAGACATTTCTAAGGGGCCAGAAACTTTAGTTTGTGCATCCATAGCATCTTGACCCTTAACAACTCCATAGGTACCTATACAGATGCAAGCTAACGCCATCAAAAAAGATTTCTTTAGTATTGAGGTCATAATAATATACTCCACAAAATACATTTTGCAAAATTATATTTATTAAAAATATGCTTAATAAGTATATCCTAAATAATTGGGGAATTCAAGTAATATTCATCATATATCGGTTTTTATTAATATAGGTAAATAAAATCATTTATCAACTATGATATGACTAGTTACTTTTACCCAAACTATCAAGTATTAAACTATTTCTTATGTACCATAAAGCCTGCCGCTTGTTGGTTCGCCATAATGGTCACATCAGAGATTGCAAGCGTTTAGGTTGGTTCGTTACATATAGTACTACATCGGCCACATCCTCTGGTTGAACAGCCTCAATGCCAGCGTACACAGATTTAGCTCGTTCCGCATCACCGTGGAAGCGTACTTCACTGAATGGAGTTTCTACGATGCCTGGTTGAATGGTGGTAACCTTAATATCTGTAGCTATAGTATCCATACGAATGCCATCACTTAATGTCTTTACTGCTGCCTTTGTGGCGCAGTAAACAGCACCACCTGGATATGCATAAATGCCTGCCGTAGAGCCCATATTTACAATATGACCTTCATTTTTATCAATCATGAAAGGTAATACTGCTTTTGTTACATATAAAAGGCCTTTCACATTGGTATCAATCATAGTCACCGCATCATCAACAGCACTATCTTGGAAAGGATCAAGCCCTTGTGCAAGCCCCGCATTATTTACGAGCACATCGATGCCACCAAAAGCCTCAATAGCAGCAGGAACCTTACTTTCAACATCCTCGCGACTACGCACATCAAGAACTAAAGTCTCAACACGCACGCCATATTCCTTAGACAAACGAGCCTGTACCTCGCCCAATAACTCAGCACGACGACCAGAAATCAACACATTATCGCCATGCTTTGCATAAGTCTCAGCAATACAAAGACCGATACCAGACGTTGCACCAGTGACAAAAATATTACGAGCCATAAAAGCCTCCTCATCATCAATCCGTTTTATTCTATCAAGTTCATTATACCATTATGAAAATAAAAAAACGCTACCCTACCCCCTATAATCGATAAAAATAGTGTATACACTGGCGCATTCCGCTTCCCTAAAATGATATGTAATCGTATCTGTATTTAATACGCTAATATTTGAGCTCTACCACAGCCAGAAAATAAATAGGGATACCTATTCGAAGCCGCCTTGGGCACTACGCGTAGCATTCTCTCCTTTTCCCCTAAATGATATGTCGGCGCAGATAGGATTTAAAAGAATACATAAAGTGGCTTATGGATTTATGAATATGATAATAAAAAGAGGATACCCTTTCTGAAAACGACTTAGCTCGCTTTAGAGCCTTCTACTATTCCCTAGAATAATATGCTGGCGCATCTGTATGTAAGACAAAATATTTGAGCTCTACTACAGTTAGAAAGCAAATAGGGATACCTATTCGAAGCCGCCTTGGGCGCTACGCGTACCCATGAAGGCTGAGGATAGGTATCCCTATTGTTTTATTTAATTTAATTTATAGAGCTCAAATACGCTAGCTTTTATTTCAGATGCGCCAACATATCATTTAACACTTCCATGCAATCCCCCACGATACCATAGTTAGCGTGTTGGAAGATTTCTGCGTTTGGATCGTTGTTGATAGCCACTATTGTGTCAGCACCGGAGATGCCACTCACGTGTTGGATAGCGCCGGAGATACCGAATGCCAAGTATAGTTTAGGGCTTACAGTTTTGCCTGTTTGGCCTACTTGGTATGGCAATTCAATCCAGCCTTTTTCAACGAGTGGACGTGTAGCACCTACAACGCCACCGATGGCATCGGCTAGTTCGTAAAGTTTATCAAAGTTTTCTTTAGAGCCCATGCCACGGCCACCAGCTACGATAATATCCGCTTCTTGGATATTGTAACCATCTTTGCTGAACGGAATGAAGTCGAGGCGTTTCATGCGAATGTCTTCAGGCTTGAGATCAAATTGTTCAATTTGGATACGGCCCCAGCTATCTGCAATACGTTCAGGCTTTTTGAATACATTAGGACGTACGGAGCCCATTTGAGGACGATGGTTTGGAGAAATGATTTCCGCCAAAATATTGCCGCCCAAGGCAGGACGTGTCCATTCAACAAGGCCTTCATTCGTATCTACCGTTAAGATTGTACAGTCTGCCACAACGCCGTTTTGCATGCGACCAGACATACGAGGCGCCAAGTCACGACCGTTGTTAGTGGCACCAATCAAGAGAATATTAGGCTTATGATCTTCAAAGAAGTCTGTTAAGACCTTCGTATAGCCATCCGTTGTATAGTATTTCAAAAGCGGGCTTTCAAAAACGTGAACGATATCGGCACCATGTGCTACGAGTTCCTCTGCTTCGGTTTGAACATTTTCGCCCAATAGCATAACTTGAACGAGTTGGCCCAATTCCTTAGCAATGCGGCGAGCTTGGCCGATCAGTTCATACGTAACCGGATGTACCACGTCATCGATGGTATCAGCTACGACAAAGACGTCTCTATATTCATCAAAATTTGTCACAGCCATTACCGGTCACCTCCTTTAGAACCTTCATCACCTTTAGCAGCTGCTACCGCCTTAAATTCACTAGGGGATACGCTTTCAACAGACGCAGCCCGTTGCACAGGATCTTTTACATCTACGCCTTCATCATTCTCCTCAGCCACCTCAACAGGCGCATCATTTGGCACTAATAGATGAGCAAATTTTTCTGGCTTAATATGGTAAGCCAATTCGAGAACCTTTTTAGCCCCTTCCTCTATGGATGGCAACATTTCTACCTTGCCGCGGAGAGGTGGTTGGTACACCTTGCGCACACGCGTAGGAGAACCGTTAAGACCGATACGGCTTTCATCAATATGCGGCATATCTCGCAATGTTACGTGAGTAATAGTATACCGTTTTGCGTAAATAGAGCTCCAAAGGCCTGGTTGGCGTGGCTCGTTGAGCTCAGCTGTGGCTGTAACCAATAACGGTAATGGAACCTCTACGATTTCATAGCCATTTTCATGTTGTCGTTTCACAACTGCTTTGAGCTGCTTGATCTACGGATAGTTCACAAGCATACGTAGCTTGTGCCATACCGAGTTCCTCTGCAATTTGAGGGCCTACTTGTGCCGTATCGCCATCGATAGCCTGCTTACCGCAGAAAATGATTTGGAACTGACGATTCATAGTCCGTTGAATATGACGGATTGCAGACGCAATGGTATAGCTTGTAGCCAATGTATCGGCACCACCAAACGCACGGTCTGTAACGAGTACCGCATCATCAGCGCCAAGGGCTAAACATTGACGAAGCGCTTCTTCCGCCTGTGGAGGCCCCATGCTGACAACTGTAACACGACTACCTTCATATTGGTCTTTTACCGCCAAAGCCGCCTCTAACGCATGCATATCATCAGGGTTTACAATGCTAGGCAAGCCTGTGCGGATGAGATTATTTGTTTCCGGATCCAGCTTAATCTCAGATGTATCTGGAACCTGTTTGATACATACTAATAACTCCATACACTCACCCCTGTCTAAATTCTACGCCCTTAGCGTTACGCGGATATTTCCATGTTTTTACGATTGTTTCACCACAAAGAACGCGGCATGTACCACACTCTAAGCAACCAGCGAAATCAAAGGCTAAATCGCCATTCTCTTGTAATGTATATAGACCAGCAGGACAGCCGTTTACGAGTTTCATTTTCTCTTCGTGGCTAAAACCAGCGCCATCCACCAAGATATGAGGAGACGTTTCATCTACATAATATTTATTGGCGCCCAAACGCTCTTCTAATTTCATAGGGAACGCACCCCTTTCCAAGCATCACGAATCAAGGTAAATAGGCCAATGTCTCCGACACGGCGCATAATTTTTTTCATCATTGGCACTGCACCATCACCGTTTACAGTGAATACGTCGTGCATCAAATTGTTAACAAATGCTGGGTATTCATTGAAAATACGCGGATGTGTAGCAAGGAATTTTGGCATATTCTTGTAACGCTTCAAATCCTTCAGCAACCAAGAATCCTTGATTTGACGTTCATACAACTTAGCCACACGGTCCATATTTTCGTCGCGCAACGCTACGTTAACCGCATCTGCTGCACACATACCAGACTCGATGGCAAGGTCCATACCACGAATAGTATAGCCAAGGTTCATACACATACGCGCCGCATCACCAACGATAATATACCCATTACCGCCCAACTTAGGCATAGATTTATAGCCACCTTCTGGTACGAGATGGGCACTATGCTCTTTCAATTGGCCATTTTTCAATAATGGTGCGATTCTTGGATGGCTTGTGAAAGCTGACAGCATATCGTCTACAGAACGATCGGCTTTGCCAATATCTTCAAGGCCTACAACCATACCTACAGAAAGGCTATCTTTATTTGTGTAAATAAAACCACCGCCTAATAAGCCAGAGGTCATATCGCCTAAAGTGAGCCATGCCATCCCGTCATCACCAGACAGCATGAGTCGATTTTCAAGATCTTCTTTCTTTAGTTTGTATACCTCTTTTACACCTACTGCCATTGTACTTGGATCTGTAGGAGCTGTGAGGCCAGTCTTTTCTAATAATAATGTATTGGAGCCTTCTGCGATGATAACGAGTTTTGCATATACTTCATCATCGTGGCAACGAACGCCCACAACGCGTTGTTTCTTGCCTTCCCCTTCAGTGATAAGGTCTGTTACTTGTATATTGGATACGAGAAGAGCCCCTTTTTTCTCAGCCTCTTCAGCGAGCCATTTATCGAATTTGGCGCGTAATACTACGTAGGATTCTTCGTTCGGTTGTCCATCTTCGTAGCTGTATTCAATAGTCGTCATTTCATTGCCAGCGCCAATAGAAATGCGTTCTTTTGTTACCTTACGTTCCAATGGGGCACGGTCTCTAAAGTCCGGTACTAACCGTTCTAAAGAATGCGTATAGATACGTCCACCCATCATATTTTTAGCGCCTGGTGCGGTACCGCGTTCAATGAGTAAAACCTTTACCCGTTGCTCCGCGAGGCGTAACGCCGCCGCAGAACCCGCTGGCCCTGCACCAACAACGATAACGTCAAATGTTTCATTGCGATCAATTGCCATATACTCAGCTCCTTTAAATCAAAGCTTAGACTTACATAAGTTCATATAGTATATATATTTCTCTATTAAGAACTAAAATACCTTTAAAAATTACCATAAAAAAATGAATATATTCTATATTTTACGATTTTATATTATAAATGTGTCTATAGGATGTATATATACTCATTATATACTTATACTATTGCATACTTTCTGTTATAAATAGGTGCAACAAAATTCATCAATTCGTGAAATTTATAAGTTTATCTAGCTTTCAAAGGAAAAGTAGCGTATGATAAAAGTAGGAAAAACCCTATACGGAGCAACACGCGTATAATACGACCGCATAATGCAAGACCACGGTCAAGGTTAGGCACTCATTATTTTGGAATTACCAGAGGAGGCCATATGGACCCGTTAAGAATCTTGAAAGCATTATCAAATCCACATCGGTTAGATATTATATTGTGGCTAAAGCAACCAGAGAAAGAATTTGGTGTACAAGTACACACTAAAACTCTTATCGATTTCCCTAACAGTGTAAGTGTTAAGAGTATTCAAAAGCGCTGTGGTGTATCTCAATCTTCCATCTCTACATTTATGAGCATCTTAGAAAATGCAGAACTTGTAGAATCCCGTAAGATTGACCAATATACCTATTTCCGCCGTAACGAAAAAGTAATTCGTGAGTTCGGCGAATGGTATAACAAAGAGGTATCCATCCAATCGGATGATAAAGAGGTATTCATTCAATCGGATGATATCGATAAATTATTAAAAACGCTTAACTTAGAAGACACTTCGTATCCTACAACAGAGGAAATCTCTGCGCCTGGCGAGCAACTCGCTGCCGAAATCAATACTAAGGGATTCGATCATGATGAAAACAGAAACTAAAATTCTCCCTTACTCACCATACTTAGGGATAAAAAGAAAAGAGCTATAATACACATGCGATTATAGCTCTTTTTTATTTTTAATCATTCAATATATTTTGTAAATCTCGCCGATTATAGTAAATATGACGAACCTCCATTACATCTTCAATTACTACATAAAAGATATAAAAGTTACGTACTATAATTTTATAATATGGATACTCACGCATTTTCTTACTCGGATATACGGCAAAAGATTCTGGACAACTTAATCTTGTGTATATAGCAGCCTCAATATCTGTAATTAGTTGATGAGCGGCTTCTCTATTATGCAGAACATAAGTTATATAATCAACAATATGATTAAGCTCCTCTTCAAATAATGGTAAAATCGTAAGTTTATATTTCTGCTCCATCGATTCTCTCCCTTACGCGGCGAAATACATCGGCACCAGAGTATCGAATTTTACTTTCTTTTGCTGCAGAATCAGCTTCATCCAAGGCATACTCAATAGGATCTGTTAATGCTGAATATTGTTCAATACTCATTAACACCATAGTTCCATATCCATTCTTAGTTAAAAATACAGGCGAATTTGTTGTAATAACGGTTTCTTCAACTTCAGGAAATTTATTACGCAAGTCTGATACAGGTCTAATATTAATCAATATATACACCTCCTTATATCATAATTCTATCATTATTTTTATTAATTTTTACTAACAATATTATGGCAATCAATAGTTCAACTAAAAATGCCCTCCAACAGGAGGGCATCTATTATATTAGAATTATACTTCTTCTATCGTTGTGCTTCATAGGCTCTGAATAGTTAGATAATAATTCAGGTGCCAAGCGCAATAGGTCTGGATTTTCACAGAAGGATACGCGCAATTGTGTTCTACCTGGATTATCTTCGCCTTTTTTACCACTATAGAAACCATTGAGTGGAGCCATGAGAAGTGTATATTCTTTACCATCATCAAGACTAATAGCACCGTGTTCAGCACACCAAGAGGCAAATTCCACACCGTCAAAGCCAGGTTTCGCTACCTTGCGTACGTCAATAACGAAGTAAATCGACGCTTCTGGACGAGATACGATGAAATCAGGTTCTACCGCTTTGAATCCTTCGTGAAGTTCAAAAATCATTTGACGGTAGTAATCACGTTGTTGCTCATACCAGTTATGAAGCTCTGCATAGCTTTCATGAGCCAAAGCACCAAAGATATATTGACCTAATGTATTAGCACTAAGGTTCGCTGTATATTCGGCTACAGATTTTTCATAGCATAATTTGTTATCCGTAATGATGGCACCAATACGTAGGCCACAAGCGTTCCATACCTTACTAGCTGTTTCAAGACTAATACGACGGCCTTCAATGCCAGGCACATCCTTATCAGTTAAAGCCCAAATACTAGATGTTTCTTTCCCTTTTTCGTAAGCCAATTCGCGATAGGCTTCGTCAGAGATAATCCACAAATTATGTTTCACACATAATTTTGTATATTCAATCAAAGTTTCTTTACTGAATAATTGACCTGTTGGGTTATCGTAAGGAATGATGAGCAACGCACCTGGTTTTGTATCGATGATACGTTGTTCTACAGTTTCTACGGATGGCAATTCAAATTCACCATTTTCATTAAGTTGACGCTCCACAGTAACTGTTTTACGACCAATGCGAAGACCTACCGCATCATAGTTTGTATAGGATGGGTTGAACATTAATAGAGGACGTTCCTCTTCACCAGCACCACCACATACGCCAAGCATGATAATTTCCATGGCCATGGATGCACCGTCTGTTACAAGTACATTAAGTCCTGTTGTATCAAAGCCTTGGCTGCGTAAAATATGAAGGAATGCTTCGCGGCATTCATCGGTACCTGTAGTTGGTACATACGGTACAATGCCTGTGTGGAACGGGCTATTCACACCGCCCAAATCGAACAACCGACGCTGCATGGCGGGATGCATAGGACGCATTACATTACCAATAGAACCATTCACCAAAATTGGTGGGTTCTTACGTTCCAAGAATTTAATTTGTCCTAGGCGAATGCCAGATGGCTTTCGAGCCATCATATACGGCGACAATTCTGGTTGTTTCATTCAGATCCAACTCCTCTAAAAAGAAACTGCCTCGATAGGGAGGCTATATTAACTGTAAAAGTAACAAAACCACTACATACATGCCGTAGTTCTGTTCTTTACAAAGATAAAGTACTAATATATTGATATATATAGATACCTAATATTATAGTGCTTTTACTATAGAAAATCTATAGTTTTATAATACAGACTTATGTTCTTATCTTTCATATACCATTTGTGCCATGAAGTAAATACCGCGACCAATATGATAGGTTTTAGCTAGTATTGATTCATTAGCTAGAATAGCGACCTTTTTATTTTTAATGGCTTTAAGGTTTGCTAATGTAGGATCATTGTAGTAGCTATTGAGTACCGCATCACGATTAAAATCTGCTGCTTTTATGTCCATCGGCACGATGATAACATCGGGGTCAGCCTTGATAAGATCGTCTTTTTTACCTACATAAGACCTTTTCACACCGACTTTAGTGGCCGCATTGTCTACATTTACATATTTGAGCATATCTTGAATCAGTGTATCTGGAGCCCCATATAGGCCATTTTCATTATAAACGGCAACGGTCTTCTTTTGCTCATCACGACGAGCAAAGCGCAGTGATTCTGTATCCCGAATATAATTCATCATAGTTCCAACTAACGTTGCCACCTTATCTTCACGACCCAATAGCTGACCTACTGCTTTTGTTTGGTCCTCTACCTCGTTTACCGTCTTAGGCGCTCTTAACAGTGCTACCTTTACACCTGCTTCTCGTAGAGGCCTAACGAGGTCTGTAGCTCCATTGTCATCTTCAACAATTACAATATCTGGTTTTAATGCCTCAATAGCTTCACATTAGGCGCCACGCGCTGCTTTACACCATTCGATGTTTGGTACGGTGCTGCAGTGCTAGCCACCATAGAATCACCAGCTAGTTCAGATACAAGATCTGCTGCATTAGGCCCCACTGCTACGATGCGCTCTGCCTTATGATCAAGGATGACCGTCTCACTCGTGCCATCTACCATCTTATAAATGCCCTTTGAGCTCAACATGCCAAAGATTCCGCCACTGGTGAAAGCATTCCAAGACTTATACATGCCCATAATAGCCACTACTAATACGCCTACAAAGACGGCTAATATGATTAATAAACGTTTTAACTGCATATGCTCTCTCCTCATATACCATTATATTTAACAATACCCTCATAGGTGCTAGGTCCATAGAGCCATTTTGCCATTTGTTCCATCGCTGAAAAGGTTTTTGTGGAATAACTCATCAAAGACATTTCATGGATAGGATATACATAGCCTTTTTTAACAGCTGTTATATTCTGTAAATCCGGATCTTTCATAATGGCCTCTACATCTTGTTTGTATTCAGGCAACTTATCTAGATAGCGTGTCGGCACAAAGATAACATCAGGATTAATACGGATTAAATCTGCTTTTGTGCCCATCGATTTCGTCATATCCACCGTCGTTTTATGATCACGATACCACCAAACATCAGATAACATATTAGGGTCCTTGCCGCTTTCCAATATAACAAGGTTCCCAGCACCATCTATACCATGTACTGTTTCAATCATGTCCCGCACAATGCCCGACCGATACACGCCATGATTGCTATTATACAAAGCAATAACTGGCTTTTTATCATTTTGGTGCGGTTCTACATATTTCTTAACCATCCGAGTATATCCGGAAAATGCGCTGCTCCGATCTTTCTCATGGAATAGCTTCGCCATCGATTGCGCTGTCTTTATGATGCCATCTAAACTGTCCTTTTTTGTATATACAAAGACAGGAATACCTGCTGACCGCAATGAAGCCACAAAGCTCGGTGGCACCGTATCAGATGCGACTACAACCTGTGGGTCATAGGACTTAATAGAATCTACCGTTTGCTCTACGCGACCATTAATCTTAACCGAACTTGCATAGGAAGAACCATCACTGGCGACAATGTAATAATCCCCACCTGCAGATTCGACAATATCGACCGTATTCTCCCCTAGTGTAACGATACGTTCCACATAATCAGGTACTGTCATAGACGTCCCCTGATTATCTACAACCTCCATTTGGTTCCTCGCGGCTAACCATTTGCCTACCGTGCCATGTCTTGGTATAACATCGCCTAATAATCCAGGTGATATAGCAATAACCAAACCAATCACTATAAGGATACCTAAAAAGACATAATTAAATACAATCCATTTTAAGGCTTTAAGTATGCTCGATTTCTGATTCATAAGCAGCCCTCTCTCATCTACAACTTACGATTTAAGGATAATTTATATGTTAAGTATACAGTATGAAACTAAGCGCGGTCTACACGGGATATCATCATTGATACAAAGAAAAGACCGAGCCCCATTGAGCTCGGTCTTGCATACGACATGAACAATCGAACAATTAAATAGTTAAATTATCTATCGATTGTTTTACGTCCACTGTTCGTAGAGTTTGAATGATTTGTAGCTTTAGCAGTATGTTTTGTTGTAGAAGCCTTAGTCACAGGTTTTACTTCTTTACCTTTAGCAGGTTTAGCTTGTTCTGCTTTCACAGGTTTAGCCTTTTCTTGTTTTACCTTTTTGGGTTTCTCTTGTTTCACTTTCACAGGGTTTTTAGCATTAACTGCCGCACCTGCTGGTTTAACAAAGGCATTATTAAGGTTTGTCGCCACTTGTAATGCTACGTCAGAGTTTGGCGTAGATACGATGGATTGGCCTGCTACTGTTACAGTACCACCGCTGTAAGATGCAGAGCCTGGTGTAATTTGGTTGTTATGGTACAACCGTGCCAATTTACCAGCCATGTAATACGCCCGTTCTTCCCCTGTATAGCGGCCACTGCCTGCTGGGCTATAGATATTATCGCCATTGACGTAAACAGCGCCATTAGACACGTTTACGTGATTTCCAGAGTATGTGTACATGCGGGAAATATTGTTATTTACACGATCAGACAACTTAGGATGGTTGTTAGGTGCCACTACTTGTGAAAGCCCTTCACGATAGTGTTCCCCTACCTTGTTGCGTAGAACCGCCATAGAACCAGCTGCACCGCCCACATTATATGGAGATTCGCTTAAAATCTTGAATCCTAGTTCATCGGCTGCTTTTTCTTGGCTCATTGTAAATACTTGGTTAGACAAGTAGTTGCCTGCTACGTTAGATAATAACGCGGCCCCTTCGCTACCACCCGCCGCAATACCTACAGCTGTAGAAAGGCCGATTTGCTTTTTAGCACCATTGATAATGTCTTTATGCTCACCATGAGCAATTTCATGGGCCATTACATAGGCCAATTGATCATCATCAAGGGTATCCAAAGCACCTTTATTAACAGACATAACGCGACCAAGCGTTGCAAAGGCATTAAACTCTGTATCAGGGTTGGCATAGACAACATAAGAACGTTTTACGCTAGGAGAAGCCTCTAAGGTTTTCAGGATACGTTGTACGCGTGCTTGCGCTGCACTATCGTTCAAGTAACCAGTTTTCTCCTTAGTACGTGCCAAGCTTTCTTGTTGACCTTGTTCAGAGTTATCCATTTTATTTAATGCAGTAGATACATAAGCCATAGCAACAGCGCCACCAGCCAATGTTTGTACTGCACTAGATGCCGCATTCACAGGTGCTGTTTGCATAATAGCAGGCGCCATTGTTGCTGCCATAGCCACAGATAACGTAGCTGCTGTAAGTTTCTTGTTCATTCTCTCAACCTCTCGAATTGATTAACCATATAGTAATAAAACAAATTATCACACTAGATTTACACACTATGTATATAGTATCTCTTCATGGTAAATATAGAATGAATAATGGAACAATCATTCATTTATCAGCCATCATTAAGCTATAAACAATTGCGTGATAGTTCTAAATAATTGATCTATCACAACTAATACACTCAATACAGCTGATTCATCTATAACAAGTGAATAAAATGTTGCAAACTATTCATCAGATGGTACTGGTTTAGCTGAAAGTATAACCGCTTCTTTACCATCTTTAGAAATGGCGCCGCCATGCGTATAGCCAACTACATCAAAGCCCGCTTCTGCACACTGCTCTGCGATGCTTTCATAATTTTCATTTTTACCACGCGTACACGTAGAAAGATGTACCGTAGTAACACCTTTTTTCTTGAAAGACTCGATTTTCTTGGCAAGATCGCCACCACTATGGGTGAAACCTACCAACTCAATATCCTCATCTGCATAACGCTCAAAGGAATCCGCTTTATTCATAAATGCTTTTAAGCAACCGCCACAAGAACAGCGCTGCATTGTATCCTCATTCACGAGAACCGCAATTTTCTTAGTCATAAGACCTCCTATAAAAATATAGTATAAACCTTAGTATAACATATCTATAAGGAAAATACGTATCCTAAAGCACGTTGATTAATGATAATTATATATAGCTTAACCTAAACAATTAAAATCACGAAAGCTTATTAATATCTTTATTCCTCATAAATAAATCTAACAAAGATACTATTAGTAAAACATCTAACGTTTAATTTATAACAATAAATAATACAACTTGATTTCTTCTTTTTTTATAAACCTTTGAAGATAGTTAACTACCTTGCAACTTGAATATTGATTACAAGAGTAAAATAATCTACTCATTACATCTTTGAGCTACAAAATACAACCTTCATATCTATATAGTTAAGGTAAGAACTCAGATAAACAGTAACTATAAAATTGAGATTTGAACGCATATATGCTATCATAAAAGAAATAATAAGAGCTAAACAGATAAAATCAGAATTTGAGGAGGAATATTATGCCAATAAAAAAACCTTAGATAATATATTTGAAAAAGACAGAAATAATCCAGAATTTTTTTAGAAGCTTATTTAGAAGAAAAAGCTAAATTAGAAAATGCAGTAGCTGTTTTAAAAGCACGAGAGGCTGCAGGATTAACACAACGTGATTTAGCTAAGAAATCTGGTGTCCCGCAGTCTACAATTGCACGTATTGAGAAAGGTGCCAATACAAGTCTAAGTACTATGTGTAAAATTGCATTTGCCTTAGATAAACAAGTGAAGATTAGTTTAGTATAAAAAGGCCCCCTATAAGCTAGTTAACGTGACTTATAGGGGTTTATATCTTTTCTTGTAGAGTAAGATTTACGTATTACATAATATCTTCTTCGCGGCCAAATTTACCGTTTATGTATTCCCCATAAGCGAGGAGAAGCCCTGTTTTATTTGTCATAACAAATGATCCTTGTTTTACCACTGGTTCATTGAGTGGTTCTCCAGCGAGAACGAAGATTTCAAGACCTTCATCACCAGACTCTACCTCAAAGCGCTCTCCATCATTGTTGAAAAGTACAAAGTCTCCAGATTCTATGCTTTCACCATTGGCACTACCTTTACCATTAATCACAAGGAAGCCTGTATTCCAAGTCATATTCTCAGAAATAGAGATCCATGAATTAGGTTGAAGTTTTAATTTGTAAATATTCATCAGTGTATGGGATTTAGCAGGACCTGTTATATGTCTGAAAGTACCGGTGTAAACGATGGCATCGATTGTTTCATCAAGAGATTGATACCGCCCCATTATGGTAGCAGGTATATATTGATATGAAGGTGCATCATTTTTTTATGACGTTCAGGTAGATTTATCCATAATTGTAAAGCATGGAACAAACGTCCCCGCTTTGCATATTCTTTTTTTCATGAAATTCTTTGTGCAAAAACACCACTAGCTGCAGTCATCCATTGCACATCACCAGAGTGAATAACACCACTATTACCAGCTGCATCTTTATGTTCAATGGAACCGGAAAAAGAAAAATGTTACCGTTTCAAAGCCTTTTGTGGGGATGTGGGGTGTCACCTGTATCAAAAAGGACTGCCCTCAAAATAATATGGCTCGTTATAGTCGAGTAACAAAAAAATGGAGACATACGATCAAGCATAGGTGACTCATCGCCATCAGGGAAGTACTGACGTACTCTAAATCCAGTGCCTACCCAATGAATATCAGGAGCTTTAATAATTCTTTCAATTGTTCTTACAAGATTCATTCTATCACCTCTTAATCGAACAGGATTCATAATAGTTGTATTATATATGAATGATTGTTCATATATCTCAATACTATTATATCTATTTTTTTCGATATGTCAAGAGTGGGCTATTAGAATAATAATTTACATAGTCCTAAAGATTACTATCCATAGATAATACTTGTACAACCTTGGCTGGAGACGGCTCTAGCAGGCTTAGCTAGTCGAAGACTAGCAAAAAGAAAAAGGCCTACCTTTAGGTAGACCTTTTTCTTTTAGTCAATCAGCGGCTTCCTATCCTCCCAGGCCGTCTCCAGCCAAGTACTTTCGGCGTTTATGAGCTTAACTACTGTGTTCGAGATGGGAACAGGTGGATCCTCATAGCCATCGCCACTGAATCTGTCAGAGTTTGTACTCTGAAAACCACATAGAAGTATATATATTTGTTGCACATGTCTGCTTAATGTTTTTGTTTAAGTAAAGCCCTCGATCTATTAGTACCAGTCAGCTCCAAACCTCACGGCTCTTCCACACCTGGCCTATCAACCATGTCGTCTACATGGGATCTTACTAGCTTATGCTATGAGAAACCTCATCTCAAGGCTGGTTTCACGCTTAGATGCTTTCAGCGTTTATCCGTCCCGAACGTAGCTACCCAACTGTACCCTTGGCAGGATAATTGGTACACCAGCGGTTCGTCCACTCCGGTCCTCTCGTACTAGGAGCAGCCCCCTTCAAGTTTCTTGCGCCCTGCGATGGATAGGGACCGAACTGTCTCACGACGTTCTGAACCCAGCTCACGTACCACTTTAATCGGCGAACAGCCGAACCCTTGGGACCTACTTCAGCCCCAGGATGTGATGAGCCGACATCGAGGTGCCAAACCTCCCCGTCGATATGGACTCTTGGGAGAGATTAGCCTGTTATCCCCAGGGTAGCTTTTTATCCGTTGAGCGATGGCCCTTCCACTCGGCACCACCGGATCACTAAGCCCGACTTTTCGTCCCTGCTCGACCTGTCCGTCTCGCAGTCAAGCTCCCTTCTGCCTTTTACACTCTTCGAGCGATTTCCGTCCGCTCTGAGGGGAACCTTTGGGCGCCTCCGTTACTCTTTTAGGAGGCGACCGCCCCAGTCAAACTGCCCGCCTAAGACTGTCCAGCCGGTCGTTACTCGGCCCTGTTAGAAATCAATTAATGAAAGGGTGGTATCCCAACAACGACTCCTCTAAAACTGGCGTCCCTAGATTCTACGTCTCCCACCTATCCTGTACATTCATTAACTAAGTTCAATCTTAGGTTGCAGTAAAGCTCCATGGGGTCTTTCTGTCCAGTCGCGGGTAACCCTGCATCTTCACAGGTACTTCAATTTCACCGGGTCCCTCGTTGAGACAGTGCGCAAGTCGTTACACCTTTTCGTGCGGGTCGGAACTTACCCGACAAGGAATTTCGCTACCTTAGGACCGTTATAGTTACGGCCGCCGTTTACTGGGGCTTCAATTCAGAGCTTCGACCGAAGTCTAACCCTCCTCTTAACCTTCCAGCACCGGGCAGGTGTCAGCACCTATACATCAGCTTTCGCTTTAGCAGGCACCTGTGTTTGTGGTAAACAGTCGCTTGCGCCTCTCTTGTGCCACTCATTCATGCTCCATGCGTTGCTGCACTTCACACTACATGAGTCCTCCTTTTCCCGAAGTTACGGAGGCATTTTGCCGAGTTCCTTAACGAGGGTTTTCCCGCGCACCTTAGGATTCTCTCCCCGCCTACCTGTGTCGGTTTTGGTACGGGCGATGTGTCTCTACCTAGAAGCTTTTCTCGACAGTGTAGGATCAATCACTTCGTTACTATCGCTAGTAACTCGTCATCACATCTCAGCTTTTAGAGCTACGGATTTGCCTATAGCTCAACCTACATGCTTAAACACGCACTTCCAATCGCGTGCTGACCTACCTTACTGTGTCACTCCATCGATCAAACGATTCACACCGGTACAGGAATTTCAACCTGTTGTCCATCGCCTACGCTTTTCCGCCTCGGCTTAGGTCCCGACTTACCCTGAGACGACGATCGTTGCTCAGGAACCCTTAGGCTTTCGGTGGAATGGATTCTCACCATTCTTTTCGCTACTCATACCGACATTCTCACTTCTCATCAGTCCACAACTCCTTACGGTACTGCTTCAACCGATGAGAACGCTCCCCTACCCATATACATTGCTGCATATGACACGACTTCGGTTTTACACTTTAGCCCCGGACATTTTTCGGCGCAGAGTCTCTCGACCAGTGAGCTATTACGCACTCTTTAAATGGTGGCTGCTTCTAAGCCAACATCCTGGTTGTTTTGGAAATTCCACATCCTTCGCCACTTAGTGTAACATTTGGGACCTTAGTCGGTGTTCTGGGCTGTTTCCTCTTGACAATGGACCTTATCATTCACTGTCTGACTCCCTGAGTATAAGTATAGCCATTCGTAGTTTGACTAGGTTCGGTAACCGGTATGGCCCCTAGCCCGATCAGTGCTCTACCGCCTATACTCTCAACCTCGAGGCTAGCCCTAAAGCTATTTCTGGGGAGAACCAGCTATCTCCGTGTTCGATTGGCATTTCACCCCTATCCACAACTCATCCCAAAGCTTTTTCAACGCTCACGAGTTCGGTCCTCCACACATTTTACCCTGTGCTTCAACCTGGCCATGGATGATCACTACGGTTTCGGGTCTACTATTACTAACTGAACGCCCTGTTCAGACTCGCTTTCGCTGCGGCTCCGTGTTTTTCCACTTAACCCTCGCTAGCAACAGTAACTCGTCGGTTCATTCTTCAATAGGCACGCCGTCGTCCTGATATATATACAGACTTCGACTGTTTGTAGACATACGGTTTCAGGTTCTCTTTCACTCCCCGCCAGGGGTTCTTTTCACCTTTCCCTCACGGTACTATGCGCTATCGGTCGATATCAGTATTTTTGGCTTGGAGGGTGGTCCCCCTGCTTCCCACAAGGTTTCACGTGTCTCGTGGTACTCTGGATACAGTCCCATGTATGCAAGGTTTCGATTACAGGGCTTTCACCTTCTGCGGCTGAGCTTTTCCAACTCGATTCTTCTACCTCATTTACACTTGATGACTGTCCTCAACCCCGGTGCGGTTGCCCGCTCCGGTTTGGCCTCTTTCCCGTTCGCTCGCCGCTACTAAGAAAATCTCGTTTGATTACTTTTCCTCTGGGTAATTAGATGTTTCAGTTCCCCAGGTGCCCTCCTCATACTCAAAGGTATGGGTGACAGTGCATAACCACTGCCAGGTTCCCCCATTCGGAAATCTACGGGTCAAAGGTTGCTTGCACCTCTCCGTAGCTTATCGCAGCTTACCGCGTCCTTCTTCGGCTGATATCGCCAAGGCATCCACCGTACGCCCTTAAAATCTTTACTTAAGATTTTATTGACATGCATTAGATACATTGTCGTTTTTGTAGCCGTACATTTTCATGTACGTCACCATTAAGTCAGAGAATTATTTCCTATGTGCTCGGGTCAACCTACTTAGAAATTCTAAGAGATGACCTTACAAATATATATTAATTCTTCTATGCAGTTTTCAAAGAACAAAACTCCTGTATGGAGTTGTTTGAGAGTCTTTACAGATCTCTCAAAACCGAACAATGTTAGGTTTGTAAGTACAGCTAGCGCATATGCTACGTCTACTTACAGGCCAAAGTGTCGACCTAAGTGACATCTAAGCTCTTAGCCTAGTGTATGTCTCCCTAGAAAGGAGGTGATCCAGCCGCACCTTCCGATACGGCTACCTTGTTACGACTTCACCCCAATCATCGACTTTACCTTAGACGGCTGGCTCCCGAAGGTTACCCCACCGGCTTTGGGCACTTCCGACTTTCGTGGTGTGACGGGCGGTGTGTACAAGGCCCGGGAACGTATTCACCGCAGTATGCTGACCTGCGATTACTAGCGATTCCGACTTCACGTAGGCGAGTTGCAGCCTACGATCCGAACTGAGAGAGTGTTTCTCGGGTTTGCTCCACCTCGCGGTATTGCTTCCGTCTATTAACTCCCATTGTAGTACGTGTGTAGCCCAGGTCATAAGGGGCATGATGATTTGACGTCATCCCCGCCTTCCTCCGCATTGTCTGCGGCAGTCTCTCATGAGTTCCCACCCGAAGTGCTGGCAACATAAGATAGGGGTTGCGCTCGTTGCGGGACTTAACCCAACATCTCACGACACGAGCTGACGACAACCGTGCACCACCTGTTTTCTGGCTTCCGAAGAAGAGGAACTATCTCTAGTTCTGTCCATCAATGTCAAGACCTGGTAAGGTTCTTCGCGTTGCGTCGAATTAAACCACATACTCCACCGCTTGTGCGGGCCCCCGTCAATTCCTTTGAGTTTCAACCTTGCGGTCGTACTCCCCAGGCGGGGTACTTATTGCGTTAACTCCGGCACAGAAGGGGTCGATACCTCCTACACCTAGTACCCATCGTTTACGGCCAGGACTACCGGGGTATCTAATCCCGTTCGCTCCCCTGGCTTTCGCGCCTCAGCGTCAGTTTTCGTCCAGAAAGTCGCCTTCGCCACTGGTGTTCTTCCTAATATCTACGCATTTCACCGCTACACTAGGAATTCCACTTTCCTCTCCGATACTCTAGATTGGCAGTTTCCATCCCATCACGGGGTTAAGCCCCGAACTTTTAAGACAGACTGACCAATCCGCCTGCGCGCGCTTTACGCCCAATAATTCCGGACAACGCTTGCCACCTACGTATTACCGCGGCTGCTGGCACGTAGTTAGCCGTGGCTTTCTATTCCGGTACCGTCAATCCTTCTAACTATTCGCAAGAAGGCCTTTCGTCCCGATTAACAGAGCTTTACAACCCGAAGGCCGTCATCACTCACGCGGCGTTGCTCCGTCAGACTTTCGTCCATTGCGGAAGATTCCCCACTGCTGCCTCCCGTAGGAGTCTGGGCCGTGTCTCAGTCCCAATGTGGCCGTTCATCCTCTCAGACCGGCTACTGATCATCGCCTTGGTGGGCCGTTACCCCTCCAACTAGCTAATCAGACGCAATCCCCTCCTTCAGTGATAGCTTATAAATAGAGGCCACCTTTCATCTATCCTCGATGCCGAGGTTAGATCGTATGCGGTATTAGCAGTCGTTTCCAACTGTTGTCCCCCTCTGAAGGGCAGGTTGATTACGCGTTACTCACCCGTTCGCCACTAAGATTGATAGAAGCAAGCTTCCATCGCTCTTCGTTCGACTTGCATGTGTTAAGCACGCCGCCAGCGTTCGTCCTGAGCCAGGATCAAACTCTCCAAGATATCTTGAAGCTATTTGAATAGCTCATTATTTGTTGTCGTTACATGTAAGTAACTTTGAATTATGGTTGGTTTTGACTTTGTCAAAACCCGCACTCTGGCATATGTTCAATCGTATTGATTGATTACCTATCATTGTTCAGTTTTCAAAGATCTGTACCAGTTAAACCAGATTCTATCTAGCTTTGAAGCACTTTCTTTTGAAGTGTTTCACCAACTGGCGACTAGATTATAATAACATGTTGTCACTTTCATGTCAACACCTTTTTATAATCTTTTTTAGAATTTTGTAATTTCTATTTCAACCAGGAATTACCTTTTTATTCTAAAACGATTATCAACAAACATAGATTTTATCTAGTGTTTGCTAACTAATAAACAGTCGCTTCGAACGACTGTATAGCTATTATAGTACAAAGAACCGAGGGGCGCAACCCCTAATTTTAAAATTTTGCAAACTTTTTTTCTACCTCTCTTTATATGGTAGATTCTTGTATTTTTCCATACTATATATAGTACTTATTAATAATATCAATAATCAACTTAAATTGGCTTACTATATACGCTATTACCACCACATCTATACCGTTATTCTTCATAGGTAGTAATTCCCATTCAGACTCTTTTATTAATCACCTCTTAAGCTACATGTATCATCAGCATAATTCTGTCGTTATATAGTATATATAAAAAAACAACGCCATCCAACCGGATGGCGTTGTTTAATAAGGATTTGTGTTCCCTAGTCGGGGGTCCAGGGTATAGGGGCCCTCATAAACTCAATATAAGGGCCAATGTGTCATTTTAGATATATGTGTATGTAAGGGATACAACATATATCTTCAGTATGTATTAGAGATCAACTAAGCCTTTTAACGAGAGAAGAAAAGGCTATAATACCTACATTACTATAGATATTGTTTATTGTTGAATCGCACTGCGCAAATCAACTTTGTTGTAGTCATTGCTACCCATTGGTTCGTTAATAGCTTTGCGAAGGTCTACTACGTGCTCATCAGCAGCAGTTGGTTCTTCACTTGCTTTATTTTTAACTGTTTCTTTAGCAGCGAACCAGATTGTTTCGTTCATGTAGTGACGAAGTTCTTCGTTAGATACATGTTCTTGCTCTTGTGCAAGGATATCCAAGATTGCATCTTCTAATGCTTGTGCTTCGTCATCAGTCATAGGACCGCCTACTTGTTTTTTTGATGTTGTACAACTTCGTTAACACGATCTACCATGCCACGCAATACGTTGTAACCATAGCTATTTACGAAGCCATCTTTTTTTCATTGTATTTAGGCGTTTCAAAGTATTCGTATTCGTTTTTTTGTTGCGGTTTTCACCGTTCCAATTTAAAAGCTGTTTCAAAGCCATGTACGCGACCAAGGGAGTGCGTACGGAAGTAATCAGCATAGTTATGTTTATCTTTGGAATGCAACCATTTTTTTATCAGCTTTTAGTCAATTGTTCATGATTGTCGCGTTTAGCTTTTTGCTAACGCGATTTTTTTGTTCAGCATTTTTCCCATGCTTTCACGTAATCATGAAGAGATTGTACTACTTGTGGGCTAGCCACAGGTACCAATACAACATTGCTCAAACCAGGTGCGGATGCAGGGGTTTGGCAAGATCGAGTTATCATCATATGTTGGTGCGCTTGCTGCGTGACCAGTGATGGATGCTGCGCTCATTAAAAAGTGCCGCTGTGAAAGCAAGCATTGTAGATTTTTTTCATATCTATTCCTCTTTTCATAGTCGAATTAATGTGTTGGTTCAGGGCTCCCGAAGGAACCCATACCAGTTGTATCCATTTGCTAACTAAATTACATACCCATTTTTCGCCATCATTGCAGCCATTTGAGCTTTCAATACTTCTACTTCACTTTGTAGACCAGCGTTTTGAGCTTTAATTTGTTCGTTTTCATATTTCAAGTCAGATACTTCACCTTTTAATCCGGCGTTTTGAGCTTTCATTGCTGCCATTTCAGTTTGTACTGCGTATGCAGAACTGATAGGGCCTTTGCGGTAGCGGTCTGCTACAGCTGCTTCAGCATCTCTGTTACCAACTTTCCAAGTTACACCAGCATTCGCCATCATATGGCTAGAACCACCAGCCCAGGACAAGCCACCATGGAACATTGTGGATTCGTTTGTAATGAGCTACGCCCACTGCAATCGCGGAGTTACCACGGTAGTTACCGTAACCAGCCATGATTTGAGTTGGTTCCAATGGATCGTATTGCATAGGTTTCAATGCGGACAATGCTGCACCTTGTGCACCTACACGACCGATTTCTTCGTTCAATTGATCAACGCGAGGGTCAACTGCGCCTTTTACGGAAAGGTCATAGTTCAAGCCGCCATCAGCAGATTCAGTTTTCTTCAATGCTACGGAATGATCATCAGATGTCAATGTAGTACGGGAATCTTTCAATTGTTTAACGTTTACTGCATCAGTATCATTAGTGCCTTTTTGAACATTAGTGATTTTGTTACCACCCATGTTGAGGTTACCACCAGTGATATTTACAGTATCGCCACCGAAGGATACTTTAGGACCATTGGAGTTATTGGAAATGGAAGTGATGTTAGTGAGGTCACCTTTTACGTCGAAGGATACTTTACCGTTTGCATCAGTGTGAGCAGTAGTATTTACACCATTAGAGAAGTCTAAACCGTCAGATAACATTACTGTTCTAGCGTTGCCACCATTTTCTTTATAAGTCAATGGAATTTGCTTAGCTGCTTCTTTACCATTGAAGTTAACTTGGTAGTTAGTTGTATGGTTAGTAGCATTTGGTTGAACGTCTACAGTAATCGCTTTGTTGTCACCAGATACAGTAACTGCTTCACGAGCTGCATCTTTCACGTCATTTTTATCTACAGATACTTCGTATGTTGCACCAGCTGCACCGAATGTATCGCCAGCTTTAGGAGCTACTTTAGCGATGTTATTAGCATCAGCTTTAGCTTGTACTTTTTCAGTAGATTTTTTAGCTGCTTCTTCTTGAACAAGTTTCAATTGTTCTTCAGTTGCTGCACGACCTTTAGTTGCGAAGTCAGCAGAATCAAGAGTTTTATTAGTTAAGCCAGTGATATCACCAGTTTTACCATCAAGCTTGATTGTGTTGTCGCCAGCTACGTTAACTACTTGGTCACCTTTGAATTCTAATTTGCCGTCGCCTTCGTTGTTAGTGATGGAAGTGATTTTGTTCAAATCGCCTTCAACATTAACTTTGTAAGGGTTAGCTTTAGAACCGTCGCCAGTCACTTTAGTGTTTTGACCGTCAACAAGGTTAGTTTTAGCTGCTTTCAATTGACGTACGTTAACCGCATCAGTATCGTTTACACCGTCTTCAACGTTAGTAATTTGTTTATTACCAGCATTGATGCCGTCTTTCGTTACGGATGGGCCGTTGTTGATTACCAAGCCACCATCAGTGATCTTAGTATCGCCAATTGTTACGGAACCTTTATTAGTAAGATCTACATTGTTGCTCAATGCATATTCTACTTTAGCACCGTTTTCGTCGCTAGTTTGTTTTACAGTGAGGTTTTTACCGCCGGAGAATTCAACAGTTTTACCATCAGTAATTTTCTTAGCTGCTGTTTCAGAATCAGCAGTAGTATTACCAGAAGATTTAACGTTGAAGCTGTTCATTGTACCAAGGCCAGAACCGCTAATTGTCATTTCACCATTAGCAGATTTGGATACTGTGATACCGTCAGCACCTTTAACATTTACTTTACCGCCGTTAGCTGGAACATCTGTGCCATTAGCTTGGATTGTCCAGATATCGTCAGTGTTAGCGAATGTTTTGTCGCCGTATTTAATGCGGTCCCCATCTTTCTTAATTGTTGTGTAATTATCAGGTGTACCTAAGTGGATTTCCTTAGTTTGGATGGAGTCGATGCCTTTGATGTTTTTATTCAAGCGAATGTTCAAAGTATCGTTACCATCAGCAGTTACAGCGATGTTACCTGCAGCAGATTCAAATGTTTTTTCTTGCTCTTCAGTAACGCCTTCACCTTTAACTTTAACTGTGGAGTTAAGTTTGTTTTTGTTTACAACGCTTTCATTGTTACCAGTGAATTTCAAGCCGTCATCAGTAGTAGCAACTTCATGTTTGTTGTTGTTGCTATCTTCGTAAACGATACGAGTCATACCGTTAGTACCGTTTTTACCGTCTACGCCGTCTTGACCGTTAGCACCTTTGAAAGTAAGACCATCTTTACCGTCTTTACCATTCAAGCCGATAGAGCCGTCTTTACCGTTGATTACAACAGCAGAACCGTCTTTACCGTTTACACCGATCTTTACCGTCAACACCTGGTTTACCGTCTTTACCATCATTACCAACTTTGATATCGTCGGACAATGCATAGTTGTAAGTATGGTTGCCAGTTACTTTATCAACGATTTGTTCAACAGTTAAGTTTTTTTACCCTGCACCGAAGTTTACAGTTGTGCCAGGTTTTACGATTGTTGCACTGTGATCGCCTACTGTGTTACCAGTAACGTCACCTTTCCAACCGGAGTTGTTGATTGTATCTACTACAGTTTTAACTGTTGCGATACCATTTTCACCATCTACGCCTGGTTTGCCGTCAACGCCGTCTTTCACTTTACCAAGTGTTACGTCGTATTTAACAACACCGTTTGCATCAACGGAAGCTTTAGTGTAGTTACCGTCAACGAAGTTCAAGCCTTCGGACAATTTAACTTTGTTTAGCACCGCCGTTAGCTGTGTAGTTAAGTTCAGCATCGCCAACGTTAGTTGCTTTTGCATTTACTGTGTAAATGTTTTGACCATCAGCACCAATTGTTTTATCAACTGTTACGTTGTCACCAGCTTTAACTTCTGTCTTAGCGGATTTCAATTGTTTTACGTTAACTGCATCAGTGTCATTTACGCCAGCTTTCACGTTAGTGATGTTCAAACCACCAGCATTGATACCACCTTTAGTAATGGATGGACCATTGTTGATTACTAAACCACCGTCAGTGATCTTAGTATCGCCAATTGTTAAGGAACCTGCTGGAGTCAAGTTGATGTTTTGAGCCAATTGAACTTTCAATTTGCCATCTACGTTGTTCACGCCGATGTTGTTGTCAGTCAATTTGGACTTATCTGCACCACCAACAACGTCCATAGTTTCGTTCAATTTCTTAGCGATAACTTTGGATTTATCAGCACCTTGTGCATCGTCACCAGCATATTTCATGCCATCATCCAATGTAGCCACTTCGTGTGTATTCTTGCTGTTATCTTCGTATACAATACGAGTGATACCATCTTTACCGTTTACACCAGGTTGACCATCTTTAGCTTTCATAGTAAGACCATCTTTACCGTCTTTACCATTTAAGCCAATGGAACCATCTTTACCGTTGATTACAACAGCGGAACCATCTTTACCGTTTACGCCGATTTTACCATCAACACCGTCTTTGCCATCTTTACCGTCGTTACCAACTTTGATGTCATTAGACAATGCATATGTATAAGTTTGTTCACCAGTTGCATTATCGATATTTTGAGTAATTGTCAAATTATCGCCTGCTGCGTAGGATACAGTTTTACCGTTGCCTACTGCTGTTACAGCGTGGTTACCAACTACATTGCCTTTCGCATCTGTGGAGAAGGAGTAGCCATCTTTAATTTGATCTGCCAAACCAGACAAGTCGATTTTCGCGATTGTACCAGCTTGGTTAGCACCATTGCCATCGTTGTATTTCAATGTAACGGATTTGTCTCGTCGCATCATAAGAGTAAGATGTAGTAGTTTCACCTGCACGGTTGGATTGAGTTGGTGCAATGTGTAAGTCGTTAGCTTTGGAAATACGAGTTACGTCGCCAATGTTAGCTGCGTTATCGATTACATCGCCACCAGATTTAAGATTAGTGATGTTGTTGCCACCCATGTTTACATTGCCGCCATCGAATTTGAATTCGTTGCCGCCAATTGTCATAGTTGCAGGGCCATCATTTTTAATGGAAGTGATGTTTTTCAAATCTTTGTTCAATTGAACTTCGAGAGTATCAGTACCATCAGCTTTTACGTTGATGTTACCAGAAGCGCTCTTGAAGGATGCAGAAGTTGTTTTATCTACGCCTTCACCTTGAACTTTTACAAGGCTGTTCAATTTGTTTTTTTGTTTACAACATCAGTGTTATTACCAGTGAATTTCAAGCCATCATCAGTAGTAGCCACTTCGTGTTTGTTGTTGTTTTTTTGTCTTCGTATACGATACGAGTGATACCGTTAGTACCATTTTTTTACCGTCTACGCCGTCTTGACCGTTAGCGCCTTTAATAGTAAGACCGTCTTTACCATCTTTACCATTCAAGCCGATAGAACCGTCTTTACCGTTGATCACAACAGCAGAGCCGTCTTTACCATTTACGCCGATTTTGCCGTCAACGCCGTCTTTACCATCTTTACCGTCGTTACCAACTTTGATGTCATCGGACAATGCGTATTCAACTTTAGCGCCGTCGTTGTTGCTAGTTTGTTTTACAGTCAAGTTTTTGCCTGCTACCATTTCAACTGTTTTACCATCAGAGATAGTTTTTGCAGCTGTTTCGGAATCAGCAGTTGTATTACCAGAGGATTTTACATTCCATACGGATTGTGCAGCACCTGGAGCTACATGCAAGTCGTAAGTAACTTGGTTACCGTTTTCAGTTTTGTTAACTGTTACGGAGTTATCGTTGGAAGTTACTACTGTACGGGAGTCTTTCAACTGTTTAACGTTAACTGCATCAGTATCGTTTACGCCTGCTTTCACATTAGTAATGTTCAAGTTACCAGCGTTGATACCAGTTTTAAGAACAGATGGACCACCAGAGATAGTCAAGCCACCGTTGTTAACAACAGTATCACCAATAGTTAAGGAACCAGATGGAGTCAAGTTTACGTTGTTGTTAAGATCGTATTTAACTACGCCATCAGCAGCTACGGAAGCTGTTGTGTTGGAACCATTAGTGAAGTTCAAGCCTTTATCCAATGTAACTTTTTGGTCGTTGGAGCCGTTCGCTTTGTATGTCAAAGGAATTTGTTTAGCAGCTTTATCGCCATCGAACGTTACTTGGTAAGTTGTGTTGTGGTTTGCTTCGTCTTGTACAGGTGTAACAGTGATTGGGTTATTGCTATTGTTTGCATTATTTACAGTCACTGCTTCACGAGCTGCATCTTTAACAGCATTACGGGAAACATTTACTTCGTATTTAGCGTTTGCATCACCAGTTTGTTTACCGTCAGCTACAGTGATGTCAGCGATGTTAGTGTCGCCTGCAGCAGCAGATTTTTTAACAACGCTTTCAACAGCAGCTTTATCGCCTGTTGGCAAGTTGCTCAAGTCGATCTTAGCTGTTTTGTTCACTGCATTATCATTGCCATCAACATATTCCAATGTAACTGTTTTATCAGCGTTCACTGTGTATGTTTTGTCCTTGATATGAATGTCGTTAGCTTTGGAGATACGGTTAACGTCGCCAATGTTAGCTGCGTTATTGATCACATCGCCACCAGATTTAAGGTTAGTGATGTTGTTATCGCCCATGTTCACATTGCCGCCATCGAATTTGAATTCGTTGCCGCCGATTGTGAAAGTAGCAGGACCTTCGTTTTTAATAGTCTTGATGTTAGTCAAATCGCCAGCTAAACCGTATTCAACTTTAGCGCCGTCTTCGTTGCTAGTTTGTTTTACAGTCAAGTTTTTGCCTGCTGCCATTTCAACTGTTTTACCATCAGTGATAGTTTTAGCAGTTGCTTCGGAATCAGCAGTTGTATTGCCAGTGGATTTCACATTCCATACGGACTGTGCAGCGCCTGGAGCTACATGCAAGTCATAAGTAACTTGGTTACCGTTTTCTGTTTTATTAACTGTTACGGATTTATCGTTAGAAGTTACTACTGTACGAGCATCTTTCAATTGTTTTACGTTAACTGCATCAGTATCGTTTACGCCTGCTTTCACATTAGTAATGTTCAAGTTACCAGCGTTGATACCAGTTTTAGTAACGGATGGACCACCTGTAATTGTTAAGCCACCATTATTAAGAATAGTGTCACCAATTTTTAAGGAACCATTTGGAGTCAAATCAACATCATTGGACAATGCATATGTGTAAGTATGTTCACCAGTTGCATTATCAATATTTTGAGCAACAGTTAAGTTTTTACCTGCTGCATAAGAAACAGTTTTACCGTTTGCTACAGGTGTAACAGCATGGTTACCAACTACATTGCCTTTAGCGTCAGTGGAGAAGGAGTAACCGTCTTTGATTTGATCAGCCAAACCGGACAAGTCGATTTTCGCCACTGTACCAGATTGGTTAGCACCGTTACCATCGTTATATTTCAATGTAACAGATTTGCTTGCTGCATCATAAGCGTAAGATGTAGTAGTTTCACCTTGACGATCAGAGGATGTTGGAGCAATGTGCAAGTCGTTAGCTTTGGAAATACGAGTTACGTCGCCAATGTTAGCAGCGTTATTCACTACATCGCCACCAGATTTAAGGTTAGTGATGTTTTGGTCACCCATGTTGATAGGGCCATTAGTGATATTGATGGAGTTAGGACCGAATTCCATTTTTGGACCATTTGTAGTATTGGAAATGGAATTGATATTAACTAAGTCTTTATTCACATCGTATTTAACAACGCCTTCAGCATCTACGGAAGCTGTTGTGTTTTTACCGTTTGTGAAGTTCAAACCTTTATCCAATGTAACCTTTTGTTCGTTTGTGCCATTCGCTTTGTATGTCAAAGGAATTTGTTTAGCCGCTTTGTCACCATCGAATGTTACTTGGTATGTAGTGTTATGATTTGCTTCATCTTGTACAGGTGTAACAGTGATAGGGTTGTTAGTTGTGTTTGTAGTATTTACAGTTACTGCTTCACGAGCTGCGTCTTTTACGTCGTTACGGGATACGTTTACTTCGTAAGTTGCGCCAGCTTCACCGAATTGATCGCCTGCTTTAGGGGATACTTTAGCAATATTTTTGTCACTAGAACCAGTTACGTCTGCTTTAGCTTGTACTTTTTCAGTAGAAGCTGCAGTAGGTTTTACGTTGTTAACATCTACAGTATATACAGTTTTTGTGCTGCCATCTGCATTTTGAATTACATTGCTTGTTACTTTCGCAGCATTTTTACCTTCTACTACAACAGTGCTGTTCAATTTATTTTTAGCGCTGTCGGATAAGTCAGCTACTACATTGCTACCGGATGCAGTTGTTTTAATGTACTCACCATTGTTAGCACCAACTACACCAAAGCTCAAAGTCGCCTTTGTTTGTTCAATTTTTTTGAAGATCAGTAGCGCCTGTGTTACCAGTCAAACCAACTGTGTTATTGAACTTGTTATTAACAATGTTCAATTGTTCTTCAGTAGCAGCACGACCTTTTTTAGCGAAGTCAGGGGCATCCAAAGTTACGTTAGTTAAACCAGTGATGTCACCAACTTTAGCATTCAAGTTAATGTTGTGATCGCCTGCAACGTTTACAGTTTGGTTACCACCAAATACAACCTTGCCATCGCCAGCTTTGTTTGTGATGGATGTAATGTCGTTTAAATCACCCTCAACGTCTACTTTGAAAGTTTTAACGCCATTGATTTCACGGTTGCTAACCTTTGTATTCTTACCATTTTCCATATCGATGGATTTTTTAGCAAGATTTTGGATGACTGTTTCGCCACCCTTGTTGATATTGGAAAGATCTTGTTTAGCAATACCTGTGATAACAGCTGTTTCGTTAGCAACGTCTTTGTTGTTACCGTCAACGTATGTCATAGTTACTTTGCCGTTGTTATCTACAGCGTATTCACCAGGCTTAATGTGACGTTCGTCAGCACGAACTTGTTTCAATTGGCTAACATTAACTGCATCGTTATCATTTACGCCAGCTTTCACATTAGTAATGTTTAAACCACCAGCATTGATACCAGTTTTTGTAATGGATGGACCACCGTTAATAGTCAAGCCATTGTCAGTGATGTTAGTGTCACCAATTTTGATAGACCCATCTGGAGTCAAATCAATATCTTTATTCAATGCAAATTCAACAGCTGCATTACCATTATTGTTAGTTTGTTTAATGGTCATGTTTTTACCGGCTTGCATTTCCACAGTTTTGCCGTCACGGATTTCTTGAACGCCAGCAGAACCTTGTGCCACTTTACCTTCTGTAGCAGTAGATTTCACGTTGAAAGAGCTCATGTCGCCAGTTTTCAAACCGCTCAAGTCGATAACTGCTTTAGGGCCGTTAACAGTTTTACCATTACCATCTTGGTAAGTTAATGTAACCTTTTTGTTACCGTCTACAGTGTACTCAGCTACGTTATTGTTAGTACCTGCTGTAGGTGCTATGTGTAAATCATTAGCTTTGGAGATACGAGTTACGTCACCAATGTTAGCAGCGTTGTTGACTACATCGCCACCAGATTTAAGGTTAGTGATGTTATTGCCACCTAGATCCAAGTTACCACCAGTGATGCTGATGTTATCACCATCAAAGTGCATTGTAGTACCACCATTGTTAGTGATAGAAGTAATGCCACCAAGGTCGCTATTTAAAGAGTATGTATATGTTTGTTCACCAATAGATTGGTTGATATCTTGTTTTACTGTTAAGTTTTTACCAGCAGCATAGTTAACAGTATTACCACTTGCTACAGTTGCAGGATTTGCAGTACCGTCTAATTTACCGCCGTTAGCTTTAGCATTTGTTAAGAAGTCATATTTAGCAGCTGTGTCAGCAGCGTTGATTGTATAAGTAGTTTTACCATCAGTAACAGAAGTATCAACAGTTACATTTCTACCAGCTTTTACTAAGTTAGTATCATCAAATTTCAAAGTCAATTTGGAATCTTTAGCACCGTCATCGCTAGCAGCTACAGATACACGACCTTCACCACGAACATTTAATTTACCGCCATCAGTCAAGAAGTCGCTAGAACCAGTGTTACCAGTTACAGCAACACCAACGTTTTTCAATTGAGCTACGTTAACAGCATCAGTATCTGCAGTACCTGCAGCAAGACCAGTCAATTGACGAGTCAATGTTTTACCATTACCGATGGATACAGCAGCTGTAGTAGCTGTTTGTACATTACCTTGTAAGTTAGTATATTTACGAGTATGTAAATCAGATGGGTTGTAACCTAGAACGCCTTTATCTGTAGTTGTAACAGAAGAGGAGCCAAGAGCTACACCATTAGCAATATTAGCTTCTGCCGCATTACCTAGAGCAGTTGCAGCCTCAGCATTTGCTTTAGATGTACGACCTAATGCAACGCCATATTTACCGCTGCACGAGAACCAGGACCTTCAGCGATAGCAGATTCACCAGTTGCTTGAGATTGCATACCGATAGCAATAGAGTTTACACCAGATGCAACAACACGGTCAGAAGTTTTACCACTTTGACCGATAGCAATGGAGTTGTTACCAGATGCATCAGCACGAGCACCGAATGCTGTTGCACCAGAGCCTGTAGCATGTGTATCACGACCAATTGCGATAGCATCTAAGTTAGTCGCTGTATTATCACGACCGATAGCAATTTGGGAGTTCTCATGATTTCTACGTGTATCGTTACGGTCACCATTTGCAGAGTCAGTTAAGTTATTTTTACCAATGGAGACACCACCCATAGTTTTAGCTTCATTATATTGACCAATAGTCACTGTATCAGCTACATGGGATGTATTCATAGCACCAACAGAAACAGAATTATCACCCAAAGCTGCATTGTAAGAACCTACTGCTGTAGAGTAGTTACCTGCTTGTTTAGGTGTTGTTGTTGTAGAGCCTTTTGTGTAGTTTTGGTTATTATAGTTACCAATAGCAACAGCAGATGTTGCATTAGCATTATTTTTATTACCTAATGCTACAGTTGCAGCAGCACGCGCTTCGTTACCTGCACCAATCGCTGTAGCTGCACCACCATTAGCATAGTTTTCATTACCTACAGCTAAACCAGAATTACCTAGAGCTTGGTTATTAGCACCCAAAGCTGTAGTACCATCTTCATTATCAGTTGTATTTTGGTAACCTACAACAATGGAGTTAACGCCAACACTGTTATTTGGTTTAGCGTTAGCCGCGATATCGATACGGCTATTTTGTGTATTTACACTGCCATCTGGACTTCTGTACGCTTCAACAGGAGTACCTAAATGAGCGCCTGCACCAACAAGTGCCAAGCCAGCCAATACGCTAGCTAATACTTTTTTCTTGCCGTTATTATTTTTAGCAGTTTCAGGTACTACTACGTAGCAGCCTTTAGATTTGCTATAAACGACTTTAAAAACCTTATTCATAGAAACTATGAACCCCTTTCTCTCTTATAAGAAAAACACTAAATGCCTTATATACACTTTTTTTGTTTCATGAATTGTTTATGACACACGTTCACATACTCTTCATTAAGATATTTATATAATACCAATTTATAAACTAAATGTAAATAGAATCTCTTAAAAATTATTAAAGAAAATTTTTAGAATTATAAATTTAATAAAATTGAGTTTATGCTACAAGGAATTATATACATACACTCTATAAATCAAGCTATTATAATATAGTTATTATATACAATATAAAACATTTATATTTGAGACCACTCTATTTTTTTATCTAATCAGTTTATAATATGTTAACAGTCTATAGAAACATCCATGCTATCTTCATATTTATAAATATAAACTTTTTAAATCGAATTATATAGATAATGCAGTATTTATCGTATATATAATGTATTTTAAGAACAAGAATAGATAAACGCTTGCCTTTTACTTTATTAAATTATTTTTATATTTGTTTATAAAAAGAGCCTCCTTATACAATAAGGAGGCTCTTAAATCTCATATAATAATACCGATAACTAAAGGATCAATATAAAAAGGATAAAAATAACGCCATCCAAACGGATGGCGTTATTTGTATAAGGATTGTGTGCCCTAGTAGGGGTTCTAGGGTACATAAGGCCCTTACATGTCCTTTATAAGGGCCATATATATATTGTGTTATTATTATACAGATATTTTATCTGTATACGCATCTAGGAGTTCTTAGAAAACTTAATCTTAGAGATGTAGTTTACTATTAAATAATTATTGAATCGCAGTACGCAAATCTACTTTTTTGTAAGTTTGAGCATTACCCAATGGTTTGTTAATCGCTTCGCGAAGATCTACAGTGTATTCATCTTGAACAGTAGGTTCTTCACTTGCTTTGTTTTTAACTGTTTGTTTAGCTGCGAACCAAATTGTTTCGTTCATGTAGTGACGAAGCTCTTCATTAGAAACGTTTTCTTGGTCTTTAGCCATTACATCCAAAATAGCATCTTCCAATGCTTGTGCTTCGTCGTCAGTCATAGGACCGCCAACTTCTTTTTGTTTTTGGATGATTTCGTTGATTTGATCTACCATGCCACGCAATACATTGTAACCATAGCTGTTAGTGAAGCCATCTTTTTCATTGTATTTAGGCATTTCAAAATATTCATATTCGTTTGTTGCGGTTTTCACCATTCCAGTTCAAAAACACTTCTTGACCATGTACACGACCGATGGAATGTGTACGGAAATAGTCAGCATAGTTGTGTTTGTCATAGGAATGTAACCAGATTTTTTCAGCTTTAGTCATTTGCTCATGTTTGTCGTATTTCACTTTAGCTTTTGCGATGTTGATTTCCGCATTTTGCCAAGCTTTCACATAGTCATGAACAGCAGACACTGTTTGTGGGCTAGCCACAGGAACTAATACTACATTGCTCAATTTAGGAGCAGATACAGGATTAGGTAAAATCAAATTGTCATCATATGTTGGAGCTGATTGTGCACCTACAACGCCTGAAGAAATAACAAGGGCAGCTGCACAAGCAAGTAATGTAGATTTTTTCATTCTATATTCCTCTTTTCTATCGTTAGATTATGGTGAAAGTATCTTTCACATGTGTTACACAGTGTTTCTCTCTGAAAGCTAGGCTTTCACAAATAGAATGGAGAGGCAAGCGCTACACAAGGTAGCGCATACCATCCATAATTTGCTTAGTTCTTACACGCTCAAATGATTACATACCAAGTTTTGCCATCATTGCAGCAATTTGAGCTTTCATTTGTTCGTTTTCAGCTTTCAAATCAGATACTTCGCTCTTTAATCCAGCGTTTTGAGCTTTTACAGAAGCCATTTCTTGTTGCATTGCATAAGCGGAACTAATAGGGCCTTTGCGGTAACGATCTGCTACAGCAGCTTCGCTATCACGGTTGCCAACTTTCCAAGTTACACCAGCGTTTGCCATCATGTGGCTAGAACCACCAGCCCAGGATACACCACCATGGATTAATGTAGATTCATTTTTGTAATGAGCTACGCCAAGAGCCAATGCGGAGTTACCACGGTAGTTACCATAACCAGCCATGATTTGAGTTGGTTCCAATGGATCGTATTGGATAGGTTTCAATGCGGAGAGAGCTGCGCCTTGAGCACCTACGCGACCGATTTCTTCGCCAAGCATATCTACACGAGGGTCAGCTGCAGGAGCACCTGGAGTACCTGTTACAGCTAAGTCATAAACTGGAGCACCATTAGCATCTGTAGTTTGATTGATTACAACAGAGTGGTTGTTAGATGTTACTTTAGTCAATTGACCTACGGTAGCAGCATCAGTTTTATCTTTACCAGGAGCAAGGTTAGTAATTTTATTACCGCCCATGTTAAGATCGCCATTTGTTACATTGATGGAGTTACCACCAAATGTCATTTTAGGACCAGTAGCTGTATTAGAGATGGAGTTAATACCAGTCAAGTTGCTATTCAAGGAATAAACAACAGAGTTATCTAAATCATTACCAGTATGTGCTTTACGTTCAACGATCAAGTTGTTACCAGCTACGAACTCTGTACCTTTTGTAACTTTCACAGGAGCTGTAGAACCAGCCACTTCACCAGTGCCAGTTTTATTAACCGCAACATTTACACGTGTGGAATCAAGTGTTGTAAGACCAGTGATTTTAGCTGTAATAGCATTACCAGATGCATCTTTCACTTGGTTGCCAGCACCATCAACATAAGTCAATTCAACAGTTCCATTATTATCTACTGCATACGTGCCATCTTTAATACGAGTATCACCAGCTTTAGCAATACGTTTAACATCACCGATGTTAGCACCGTTTGTATCAGTATCGCCACCAGACGCTACATTAGTAATTTGGTTACCACCATTGTTAAGACCATCTTTAGTTAAGGATACAGTCTTAGCTGGATCAGTTGGGTTATTAATAGTCATACCATTACCACCAACTGTAGTGTTACCATTTTTGAAACCATCATTGTTGATAGTAGTATCGCCAGTTTTTAAGGAACCATCATTACCAAGATTAACATCTTTATTCAATGCATATTCAATATGAGTACCATTAGCATCACTAGTTTGTTTAACAGTTAAGTTGCTTGTAGCATTGAAGTCTACTTTATTACCATCCTTAATTGTTTTAGTTGTAGCACCATTGTTAGCAGTTACATCAAAGCCATTCATTGTGCCAAGACCAGCACCACTGATTTCGAGGTTACCAGCTGCATTTTTAGCTACAGTGATACCATCTTTACCAACAACATTCACTTTGCCATTTGTAGGTGGAACATCAATACCATTAGCTTGGATTGTCCACAATTGATCTGTAGTAGCTACAGTTTTTGTAGTGCCACCATTAGTTGTGAAAGTAATGTTATCACCATTGCTTTGAATAGTGTTACCACCAAGTTGAATGCTGTTCAAACCTTTAAGATCTTTGTTCAACTTAACAGTTAATGTATCAGTACCATCTGCTTCTACTGCGATGTTATCTTTTGCAGATTCGAATTTAGTCGTACCATCAGACAATACTACATATTTTTTACCTGTTGCAGGATCAACTGCAGTACTTTCTTTTGTACCTTCACCTTGAACTTTCACTAAAGAACCAAGTTTTTGTTTATTCTCAGTACTAGTATTGTTACCAGTGAATTTCAAGCCATCGTCCATTGTAGCGACTTCACGTTTAATTGTGTTGCCATCAGTATCTTTCAACGGAGTACCATCTTTATCTTTTGGTACGTATACGATACGTTCAGATTGATTATTATTGTTAGCTTCTGGTTTAACAAGTGTTTGTGTACCATGATCTGTAGAAATATCTACGCCTTTACCATCTGCACCTGCAGGGCCTTGAGGACCTGTCAAGCCGATTGTACCAACGCCATCTTTACCAGAGATAGATACAGCATCTTTACCGTCTTTACCAGTAATACCAACTTTACCATCGATACCATTTGTACCAGGCATACCAGGAGCACCAGTTGCACCTTGTGGGCCAATAATGGTTACACCATCTTTACCGTTAGTACCATTTCACCATTAACAACAACTTTATCAAGGTTGGACAAATCTTTATTCAAAGCAAATTCAACTTTAGCACCATTAGCATCAGATGTTTGTTTTACAGTGAGGTTCTTACCTGCAGCCATTTCAACAGTCTTACCATCGGAAATGTTCTTAGCAGCAGTTTCAGATGTAGGATCTGTGTTACCTGTGGATTTTACATTCCAGGAAGAAGCAGTTCCAGTGCCACTACCAGTAGCGCTTACTGTGTAAACATCTTCACCATTTGCACCTGTAGTCTTATTAACAGTTACGTTAGTACCAGCTTCAACAACTGTCTTAGCCGCTTTCAATTGTTTTACATTAACTGCATCGTTATTATCTGTGCCAGGAGCCAAGTTCACAATCTTATTATTTGTTGTGCCATCACCCATGGACAAATTACCACCCTTAATAGTTACAGCAGGTGTTGTAGCATTTGGTGCATCATTCAATGTGATGGATGTGCTACCGTTATTTACGGAATTGATACCCTTTAAGTTTTTATTCAACTTGAGTTCCAATGTAGAGGTACCATCAGCTACTACAGCGATATTACCAGCCGCAGATGCGAAGCTCGGAACGTCTGCTGCAGCAACACCTTCACCTTGAACTTTTACAAGAGAACCAAGTTTATGAGCATTTACAGTTGCATCGTTATTACCAGTGAAATTCAAACCTTTATTAATCAATGCATCAGATGTATTTTTAAGGTCTTTTACGTTTACAGCTGCATTTGGTGTGTTAGTAGCGGCTGTATCCAACTTAGTTAAGAATGCATTACCTGTAGATGTACCAGTTTTATCGATAGCAGAGCCAACGTTGTTGACAACCATGTTACCACCAGTTGTGTTGCCATTGCCATCCATGAAGGATGTGATTACATCATCTTTGTCTACATCATTACCAGCTGCACCATCAAGATTTGTTGTGAAAGTGCCATCTGGGCGTTTAACAACTTTCGTACCATCAGCTTTTGTGTAAACAGCTGGAGTTACAGCGTTTACTGTGTAAGTTGTTCGACCTGTTGTTGCATCAGAGCTTTCAGATACATTGACATTATCGCCAGCTTTTACTATAGTACCAAGTTTTGTAATTTCTTTCTTGCCTGCATTTGTGATGTTGGAAAGATCATTCTTAGCAACACCACTGATAATAGCTTTTTCAGTTGTAGCATTGCCATCACCATCAACATAATCCAATGTTACATCGCCATTATTATCTACTGTGTACGCAGGATGAGTTGCTGTAGTAGGTGCAATATGACGTTCAGCAGCTTTTACTGCATGTAATTGGCTACCATTAACAGCATCTGTTGATGTGGAACTTACATCACCAGCTTTAACATTAACGATTTTGTTACCGCCATTATCTAAGCCAGTATTAGTCAATTTAACATCAGTTGTAGTTGCACCAGGAGTTGTAGGTGCCTTAATTGTAATACCACCATTATTAACTGTAGTATCACCAGTTGTTAAGGAACCAGCATTAGTCAAGTTAACATCTTTAACCAATTGAACTTTCAGTTTGCCATTATCGTTATTAACGCCGATATTGTTATCAGTCAATGTGCCAGTAGCACCACCAATAATATCTACTTGTTGATTAAGTTGTTTAGCAATTACTTTATTAGTGTTTGTTTGACCATCATCACCAGCAAATTTCAAACCATCATCCATCGTAGCAACTTCACGTTTGATTGGATTGCCATTAGTATCTTTCAACGGATTACCATTAGCATCTTTTGGTACGTATACGATACGTTCAGATTGATTATTATTGTTAGCTTCTGGTTTAACAAGTGTTTGTGTACCATGATCTGTAGAAATATCTACGCTTGCACCATCAGCACCTGGTGTACCAGGAGTACCTTTAGGGCCTTGTAAACCGATATGACCTACGCCATCTTTACCAGAGATAGATACAGCGTCTTTACCATCTTTACCAGTAATACCAACTTTACCGTCTACACCATTTGTACCAGGCATACCTGTAGCACCAGTTGCGCCTTGTGGGCCAATAATGGTTACACCATCTTTACCGTTAGTACCATTTCACCATTAACAACAACTTTATCAAGGTTGGACAAATCTTTATTCAAAGCAAATTCAACTTTAGCACCATTAGCATCAGATGTTTGTTTTACAGTGAGGTTCTTACCTGCAGCCATTTCAACAGTCTTACCATCGGAAATGTTCTTAGCAGCAGTTTCAGATGTAGGATCTGTGTTACCTGTGGATTTTACATTCCAGGAAGAAGCAGTTCCAGTGCCACTACCAGTAGCGCTTACTGTGTAAACATCTTCACCATTTGCACCTGTAGTCTTATTAACAGTTACGTTAGTACCAGCTTCAACAACTGTCTTAGCCGCTTTCAATTGTTTTACATTAACTGCATCGTTATTATCTGTGCCAGGAGCCAAGTTCACAATCTTATTATTTGTTGTGCCATCACCCATGGACAAATTACCACCCTTAATAGTTACAGCAGGTGTTGTAGCATTTGGTGCATCATTCAATGTGATGGATGTGCTACCGTTATTTACGGAATTGATACCCTTTAAGTTTTTATTCAACTTGAGTTCCAATGTAGAGGTACCATCAGCTACTACAGCGATATTACCAGCCGCAGATGCGAAGCTCGGAACGTCTGCTGCAGCAACACCTTCACCTTGAACTTTTACAAGAGAACCAAGTTTATGAGCATTTACAGTTGCATCGTTATTACCAGTGAAATTCAAACCTTTATTAATCAATGCATCAGATGTATTTTTAAGGTCTTTTACGTTTACAGCTGCATTTGGTGTGTTAGTAGCGGCTGTATCCAACTTAGTTAAGAATGCATTACCTGTAGATGTACCAGTTTTATCGATAGCAGAGCCAACGTTGTTGACAACCATGTTACCACCAGTTGTGTTGCCATTGCCATCCATGAAGGATGTGATTACATCATCTTTGTCTACATCATTACCAGCTGCACCATCAAGATTTGTTGTGAAAGTGCCATCTGGGCGTTTAACAACTTTCGTACCATCAGCTTTTGTGTAAACAGCTGGAGTTACAGCGTTTACTGTGTAAGTTGTTCGACCTGTTGTTGCATCAGAGCTTTCAGATACATTGACATTATCGCCAGCTTTTACTATAGTACCAAGTTTTGTAATTTCTTTCTTGCCTGCATTTGTGATGTTGGAAAGATCATTCTTAGCAACACCACTGATAATAGCTTTTTCAGTTGTAGCATTGCCATCACCATCAACATAATCCAATGTTACATCGCCATTATTATCTACTGTGTACGCAGGATGAGTTGCTGTAGTAGGTGCAATATGACGTTCAGCAGCTTTTACTGCATGTAATTGGCTACCATTAACAGCATCTGTTGATGTGGAACTTACATCACCAGCTTTAACATTAACGATTTTGTTACCGCCATTATCTAAGCCAGTATTAGTCAATTTAACATCAGTTGTAGTTGCACCAGGAGTTGTAGGTGCCTTAATTGTAATACCACCATTATTAACTTTAGTATCACCAACAGTCAAGGAACCAGCATTAGTAAGAGTTACATTGTCATTCAAATTATATTTAACAACGCCATCGTTACCAATTTCTGCTGTTGTATTTGTACCATTAGTAAAGTCTAAACCTTTATCTAATGTAACTGTTTTGTCACCAGCACCATTAGCTTTGTAAGTCAATGGAATTTGTTTAGCCGCTTTATTACCATCAAATGTTACTGCATAAGAAGTAGTATGGTTAGCTGCATCATCAGTAGGTGTTACAGTAATAGGATTATTAGTATTACCACCATTATTGATTGTCACTGCTTCACGAGCTGCATCTTTAACCGCATTTTTAGAAACGGATACTTCGTATTGAGCACCAGGATCATTTACAGCTTTACCACCTGCAACAGAAACATCAGCAATGTTTGTATCGCCAGATGCAGCAGCTTTTTTAACTACGCTTTCAGTAGAAGCTGTGCCACCTGTTATATTTGCAGATACTGTATAGATATCATGACCATCAGCACCTTGAGTCTTCGCAACAGTAACACCAGTACCTTGTACAACTTCAGTTCTTAAACCTTTAATTTGGCTATAGTTAACTGCATCTTTATCATCTGTACCAGGTGCAACATTTGTAATTTTATTATTTCCCATATTCAACGTGCCACCAGTAATATTGATGGAGTTACCACCAAATGTCATTGTAGGGCCAGTTGTAGAATTAGAAATAGAGTTAATACCTTTAAATCTGCATTTAAGGAGTATTTATATTCTTGATCTCCATTTGTAGCAACACTTTGTTTTACTTTTAGATTATCACCTGCACTATAAGTAACTTGTGTACCAGGTTTAACATTACCTACAGTTGGAGTACCATCTGTATTGCCACCAGCAGTTGCTTTCCAATATGATGCATTAATAGCATCAGCTACATTATCTGTTGTTGCAATACCATTTGTAGTAGGTTTTACAGCCTTACCATCTGTATTATTAATAGTACCGCCTACTTTAGCTGTAATTCGAACAGCCCCTTTATCAGTACCAGCCTGCTACAACATATGTTGAAATAAGGTCATTATCGCCTTTTACAGTTAATGTACCATCTGTTAATAACAAATCGCTATTACCAGTATCAGCAGCATATTTCAAGTTAACACTTTTCAATTGAGCAACGTTAACAGCATCAGTATTATTAGTACCAGCTGCCAAACCTGTGATTTGACGAGTAGCTGTATCACCATTACCAACAGCTACAGCACCAAGAGTAGAGGTTTGAGCTGTACCAGTCAAACCACCATATGTATTTGTGCGAGAATCAGCTGGATTAAAACCTTGTACACCTGCAGCTGCAGTCGTCGCAGAGTTAGAGCCAATAGCTACACCGTCTGCAATATCAGCTTTACTGCCTTCACCGATTGCAACAGTAGCTTTATTATCGGTTACTGCTTGATAACCTATTGCAACGTTGTGTTCACCAGATGCAGTGGAACGAACACCAACCGCAAGAGATTCTTTACCAGATACTGTATTGGAACGACCAAATGCAGCAGATGTACGACCAGTTACTGTATTAGATAGACCAACTGCAGTACCTTCATAACCAGCTTTGTTATTTGTACCAATAGCTGTAGCACCAACATCTGTTGCTTGAGATAAATGACCTACAGCAGTTGCATTACCGCCAGAAGCAACTGTTTGATTACCAATCGCTGTTGTATTTGTATTAGATGCATTCGCTTTATTACCAACAGCAGTTGCATTCGTATCTGTTGCTTGTGCCGTATCACCAAATGCAGCAGCACTTTGACCGCTAGCTTTAGAATTTTTACCAACAGCAGAAGCATTTAATCCGCTAGCTGTAGCTTCACTACCAACCGCAAGAGCGTCATTAGTTGTTGCTTGAGATGCATTACCAATAGCGACAGCATTTTTCCCTGAAGCAGTAGTCTTCGTATTCTTAGTAGTTGTATCACCAATATCGCCACCAATAGCAATCGCTTTTTCAGCTGTAGCCTCTGCATGGCCACCAATAGCAATCGCTCTAGCTGCTTTTGATTTCGCGTTATCACCAAGCGCTACACCGCTTTGTCCAGTTGTTTCGGATTGATAACCACCTGCAAATGAATAAGTACCATTAGCTTTTGTGCCAGGACCAACCGCAGTGGAGTTTTTATCCGCCACAACTTGATTACCTAATGCTACAGCTGCTTCATCATTTGCTGATGCTTGGTAACCAACAGCAACTGCTAAATACCCTTTAGCATTAACAGAAGCACCTAAAGCAACTGAGGAGGCACCATTAGCATTTGCCCAACTACCTAATGCTACAGAATATTTACCTGGTGCAGTACCATTCGCATTATTGTGCATACCAATAGCAACTGCCGCATCATTTTGTGCCCAAGTATCAGGACCTAAAGCAATTGACTCTACAGTAGAGCTTGCATGTCCACCCCACTGTTCATATGCAGCTTGTGTAGAATTGGCAAACATACCAGCCATAGCGAAGCCAGCCAATACGCTAGCTAAAACTTTTTTCTTACCACCATTGTTTTTCGCTACTTCAGATACTACAACGTAGCATTCTTTTGTTTTGCTCCAAACAACTTTAAAGATCTTATTCATATTTCTATGAACCCCTTTCTTAAACTAGACACAATTACAATCCTTATATAATACGTTTAATAACCTGAAAGTTAGATATTTACACACTTTTTACGTTATTCTGAGTAACTTTCATTTATTCTTCATTTTGTGTCATGAATAGAATAACAAAAAAATGAAAACTTTGTAAATAGTTTTTCTTCATGTTTTTCATCATGAAAATTTCAAACTTATTTATAATTTTTAGAAATTATTAATATTTTTTTCTGTATATTGCGTATTTTTTTGTACATTTATAATTTATTTTTTTCTATTATTTTTCGATTTAGTTAAATAAAATCGAGTTTATTTATTAGGAATTCTCATAAATATTTAGTTAAGATATTTATGTAGTTCAATTTTTATCGATATATTAATTTTTATATTCATATAAAATTAAATAATAATAGGCCATGAGCACTACATACTATAGCGCTCATGGCCTATAAACTGTGCACTTAACACAGTTTATCATAGATGAATATATTGTGAATGTAACTTCAGATACAACACTTAAATTATTCTGATGTTATCGATATAAATATTATGTACATTCATATAATATCCAATTCATACATTATTGTATCTGTATATTATTTTCTCTCTATATATTATTCAATCTTTAGATTATTCTACCCATATTGTATTTTGTCTTCTTACTAGTTCTAGCATTTTAGCTCGCACCGTTGTGCTTTCACTAAGACGGTGCTGTCCACCATACCAAGCAATAGGTGAACCGGCTAGACGGAAGGTAATCTTACCGTATGGACTGCCAGAACTATGTTCAGGTTTATTATAACCCATATCAACAGACACACGCGGTGTGAGTTGTAATTCTGAGCCTATGCGCAAACCATTCTTATCCGCTTGTCGCACTTGCTTCCAATGATACCCTTCTACATATATCCGAGCCCATCTTGCATTCGTAAAGGTCTTACCATACTCAACGGTATAGCCATCCGATACGCGTTCTAATGTATGAAGATTGGCATCAAGAATTCTCTCATCAGATGCCGATCCATACCAATTAAATCTGAATTCGCTTTCACCAGACATATATTCAAGGCCCGCACTAAGGCGGTCATGATGTCGCAAGAATCGATGGTCATAAAATAGATGAGCACCATATACATGACGATTATCCTTTGAAATACGACGATAACCAATACCTACATTCACCGTGGTACCAATATCCGCTGCTCGTGACAAACGCTGTTGCGTAAACCACACCTGACGAGATGTCTCGTCATAATGCCCCAATGGCTGCACGGTCTCTACAGAGTACAAAGGTTTCCAGTCTTGTTGAAATTGAAAGCTCAATGTGGTCCGACGCATCCATGGTCTTCCCTTAGAGCCTTTCATCGCATTAGATATGTTTGTCATGGCCACCGCATTAATGGCACGGTTCACCGCATCAACATCAGTATACTGAACCGTCTTTGTATCTTGTCGATCCATAACCAGAGGTCCACCTTGTCCAATGACATGATCTGGTGTTGCAGATGGCGTAATATGGAAATCTGCCATCTCCACTGCCGACGCATCTAATTGTGCCGCCTTATGTAATTGTTCTCCTTGTACCTTATCCTGTGCTGCTGTGGTCCCATAACACAACAAACACCCTAAGGCTATACACATAATACGTTTCATATCTCTCTACACATACAATTCATGAACCAAAAATGAAATATATATAAGTGTAACGAATATAAACGTATACTGTCAAGCTTCTACAAGGGGGGTAGTGTTTTATATAATAGTATATATTATATAGTAATACTATTTTAATCATCCCTTACGATAGATATATTATAACGACAACCTATTTTGCTCTTCAGCCTTAATAACAACTCAAATTATGTCCAATTTTTTGGATATGGTTTCCAATTATGTGCTATACTAATCTCATGATTTAATACTATGCATGTAATCATTGGGGAAGTATATGAATAAGAATAAGAAAAATAAAAAAACTAAAACTAATGCAGAGGAAAAGCAAGTCGTTTCAACTAGTTCCGTCATATCGGAAAAGTTGCAAGGGGATATTGATGAGTTAAAAAACTCATACGACTCTTTCCTTTACGTATCTAAGCCGTTTTCCAGTACAAATATCAACAATTTACAAGCAAAGGCTAAAATGTACGGACTTAACCCAGTACCTCTAAAAGGGGCTCGCGTATTGGAATTAGGTGCCTCCTGTGGTGGCAATATCGTTCCACAAGCGCTGTACTATCCTGAAACTACTTTCACAGGCATCGACCTATCAGGCGTACAGGTAAAACACGGCAATGATATTATTAACTCCATAGGCCTCAAAAATGTGACCTTATTAGAAAAGGACATTCTCGATATCGATGAAAGTTTCGGGACCTTCGACTATATTATCGTTCACGGTATTTGGTCCTGGGTTCCAGATGTGGTGAAAGATAAAATCCTAAGTATTTGCAATGTGAATTTATCGGATAACGGTATCGCCTATGTATCGTATAATACGTATCCAGGTTGGAAACGCCTCGAACAATTACGAGATATCATGTTATACTCCGAAAAACGAGCAAAAGACCAGGATTTATTAGAACGTACCTTATATACTAAAAGTGTACTCAAAATGGTAGCGGACACTATGAATATTGATGATCGCTCCCGTGCACAATCGGCCTATAAGATTAACAATATTCATAATGTATTGAATTCTAATGACTACTATGTAGCTCACGAATATTTAGAAGCCTTCAACGATCCTGTATATGTGTCCGATTTCATTGAACGAGCACGCAAACAGGGTTGTGCCTATATCGGTGATGAAGTATTACAGCGTTCTTTTATCACTTGGCTTGCAGACGATGTTACGAATAATATTAGAACCTTATCTCATGACAACTATGTAGATAAAGAGCAATTTTATGACTATGTGTACGATACACAATTCCGTATGAGTTTATTAACAAAAATTTCAAACGAGGACAAAATCAATCACGAAGAAACAGTAACGCAAGATATTCTAAATAGCTTGTATTATGTAGGCAATTCCAGAAATGAAAAAGGAGTTCCAGAAGACTGGACTGATACTGTAAACATTGCCATCAAAGAGTTAATGGATACCCATAAACAGTTTAATGTACAAGGTATTATCAACCATATTAATAATCAATATCCTGGCTATAACATCAATATGGCTCAACTCTATCAACGCCTATTATTGTTAACTATTGTGGGTCAAATCAATATCTTTGGTGAGTCCTATCCTATGACTCCATTTGTTGAAAATGAAAGCTATATTCCGCAGCGTTTTATCAATTATGTGAACACACTGATTATGAAAGACGGATATAAGTACATGGCCTTAGGCAACATGTACAACCAATTGGACAATGAAGTTGATAACGGTGTACTGTACGTGATGAATCAATTAGCACAACCAACTTCTCGTGCTAAATTACTTGAATTAGTAGAATCTGATTTAACAGTCAATCGCACTACAAAAGATGGTTACACCTATAAGGTTCCTAGTGAGCAATACTTAAATGAGGTATTAGTCCACTTAGAATATCTCGGCTATTTTACAAAATAACAACTATACAACATCCTGAGCCCTTATTGTATTTTTTTAACATGGCCATACACTCATGTAAAAAGAGGGTTATAGGACAAAAAGTGGGTAATTAATCAATAGAGATTAACTACCCACTTTTAATTTGGAGATAAGGTGGATTCTGATACTTGCCGTATGATATAAGTTTGTTATTGAGAGAGATTTAAAATTATACATTACAATAGTTATTAACGTAACTGGAGAGTAACTAATTATGAACAAAAAAATCATACATCATAATGTAGGGGGGGCTACATATTAAGAAAAATAGCTTTTAACAAAAGCTATTTTTCTTCTAAGAACAGATAATACCAACACTCACCTTTCTTTACTTGAGTATATCATTTATTAAGCTCAGATAATAGATGATATACTCATTAAATTTTCATAAAAATTAATAATCCAAATAAGTTGCATTCTTATTCGAGCTCTAAATAGTAAGAACCATACCAGTTGAAGCAGAACTCGCTTTCACCAGACATATCTTCAAGGCCCGTACTGAGGCGATTATGATGACGCAAGAAGCGATAATCATAGAAGAGATGATCGCCATAAAGGCGACACTCATCCTTCGAGATAAGCTATTATTAACTACAGGTGTAACACTCAATATCCAGCTAGATAACAAACAAGCCCCCGTAGGAAACCTACGGGGGCTATTTATTTAACAACGACCATATAGCTAAAAGAGAAAGAATACGATATCCAAAAGGATTGTAATTGCTTTGTATCTAGGAGTAATTGCATATATTTGGATACCTGTGTGTAAATTTATCTATAGTACGTAAGGGTTGTCTATATATAAACTGCTATACGGTCATGGGTTTAGTATAGACCTAATGATGCTACTATTATGTGATTTTTTGCACACTTCTATATAAAAATAAAGAGGTAACGACTAGTGCTGTTACCTCTTCACTAGTTAGCTATTGTACAAAAAGATTATTTAATAAATCTACACTTAGAACTTATGCGTAAATCCTGCATTCACACCCCAGTCTGCTTGGAGATCACCAGACAAACCTGTGGCAACGTCAGCGAATACACTATTGTTGCTATTGAAACCATAACGGCCGCCGAATGCAAGTTCAGTCCAAGTACCTTTAAGGTCTTGCTCTGTTAATTTCGCAACACTGCCACTAGCAAATGCGGTTTTTACATTGCCTGTGAAAGCATGACCTGCTGCAAAACGTGTATAAAGGTTACCATTGCCAAATTGTTTACCCAATTCAAGGCCGATTTTACCAGAAGTGCTATTTACAGCAGATTGGTTAACAGATACATTGTCTACATTGAAGTTACGGCCACCGAAGTGTGTAAAGTTCAATTGTGCTTGTGGTTCTACATAGAAACCGTTATCGTATTTCAATGTTTTGCCATAGCGAACACCGATGCTGTACGCATTAGATTTTGTATCGCCAGACATAGCTTCACCAATTTCATTACGAGCTGTGAAGTCATTAGATACGCGACCAACTTGAGTTTCTACATGTACATATTGATCTTTGCCAAGGTCTTTCAAACCATAAGCACCAACGGAGAAGGATTTAACCTTGCCGGAACCATCGAATACATAGTCTTCAGAACCGCGAAGGTAGGATACTTGACCACCTACAGTCCAGCCACGGCTGATTTTAGCATCATAACCGCCTTGGATGCGTGTGTAATCTGTAGCTGTATCAATACCGCTACCAGAGTAGCTGTATTTACCGCCACCGATGCGAGCCCAAATACCAGTTGGTTCACCTTGTTGCAATACACGAGGACGATACATATCGTCAGCTAATGTACGCCAAGCGTTGATATTTCCTACTACAGCAGAACGAATACCACGCATATGAGGTGTATCATAAGCACCGCGAATAACAGGATTAGGATTTACTGGTTTAGGTGCTGGTGTTACAGGTGTAACTGGTTTTGGATCCGGAGTTACTGGTGTAACTGGTTTTGGATCCGGAGTCACTGGTGTAACTGGTTTTGGATTCGGAGTCACTGGCGTAACTGGTTTTGGATCTGGAGTTACAGGCGTAACTGGTTTTGGATCCGGAGTTACAGGTGTAACTGGTTTAGGATCCGGAGTCACTGGTGTAACTGGTTTAGGTTCTGGAGTTACTGGCGTAACTGGTTTAGGATCTGGAGTTACCGGTGTAACTGGTTTTGGATCCGGAGTTACTGGTGTAACTGGTTTTGGCTCTGGAGTTGGTGTAGGTTTTGGTTCTGGCACCACATAGGAGCCTTGACCATTACCGTCTTTCCAAGTGATATCCCCTTCTTTTTGATCTGTAGTCAACGCTTTTTTGTAGCTAGATACAATACCTTTAGAAGCAATAGATACTGTACCAGAAAGGTTTCTTTCACCCTTTACATAGTTTTCATAATAGAATTTATGGGCCAAGTTATCTAAAATCTTGTTTACATTACTTTCAGAGGAAGTATCAAGGTGATCACCTGTTACATAGCCATGCACAGCAGAGCCAGTCGCAGCGGATTTCACGATGAAGTTACCACCCTCGATATCAGCCGGATCAAGACCATTTTTCTTGGAGCCTTGTTTAGCGAAATTCAAACCCGTACTATCACTCATGTCATAAATAACGTTGATATGGCCGTCCAATTTATTTACATGAATGTCGCTACGAGAATCTTGTGCAATACGGCTGAACCCTTCACGCGTACGAGTACCTGTGAGGTTATTAATACTACTGCGTTCCGTTTTACCATCAATTTTGAAAGATTCCAAGCCACCCATGTAATCATGGCTCCACATGCCTCCATCAAAGGTCATGTTGATTTCGCCACCCTTATCCTCTAAGGTGTTCACAGCCTTACCGGAAAATTGGTTAGGACTATTATGCGCACGACCAAGGCCGATATTGATAACAGATGGTTGCTGTTCTTGATGAGGAGGCATCATTTTATCAGATACAAGCACATCACCTTGCATATTAAACACTTTGTGCTTTACAGTACCCGCATCATCGACACCAAGATTAATTTTACTATTATAAGCAAATGCCAATGGATATGGAGACTTCCATGGCGCAGTAGTCACGTCCATAACACCGCCATCCACTTGGATGGAACTGTTATTTAGCATGCCTGTAATGAAAGCTGGTTGACGATAGCGTTTAGGCAATTGAGATGCATCAGGAGTATCCAAAGAGCCAATTGTAACTTGACCACCATCAGATGCAACTACACCATTCGCAGTCGTATTACCTGTACTTTCAAATTTACTATCAGCAGTAGTTGCAAAAATACGTCCATCAGAATTAATACCTGCTGCAGCCCATGTACTAGGCATAGCCATCGCAGATGACAATAAGGTCATCATAACAGCAGACAATAAAATCTTATTACTACCTTTCATCCTCTTATACCTCAATAAATACTTCACTTACAATACAATCACATTTGTGAAAGCTCCTTCATACTTGAATATATATCTATGAGTTGATTTATTAGTCTTTTTTTATGATAAAAGATAGATATATACTCACTTATTAAAAGAAACTTAAGACTAACACATTTAAAAATATGTATAAAATATTACACCATTTTTTTAGTGAATTGTAAATGGATTATACATATTTATTTTTAAAATTATTTAAAATTTTTAGTATATATTAGATAGAAGCATACAAAAAGAGACAACGATTAATTCAGCGCCTCTAAGTAAATAATGACTATATACTATTGTTTATCCGTATTTGACGATATATAAGATTAACCATATAATATAAGCAGATAGCCAAACGAGTAGAACCGTCGGGCTCATCTCAAGATTATAGGAAGTTGATGAAATGGCCTTTCAGTTATCCAGTTATTGGTAACGAAGGGCTATTTGTCTTTTCCAAGACAAATAAGCGCCACAAGTGCTCCAAAGGCAATAACTACGGTCATTACCTCTAGAATTATCATGATCAACTCATAATTACTCATAGACACCCCTCCCTTCATTTACGAAGAGAGGCCCAACCTCGCTTGACTATCCTACGTCAATTATATGGCGAACATATAAGCGAATCAACAAGAATCTATTAATAGAAATATACGAAATTATATAAGCAAAAAGGCAGCAATAAAATTGCTGCCTTTTTATTTACCCTTTACTTACGTGCCACACGCAAAGCGGCCATCATACCTGGAGATTTCCAAACGGATTGGCCATTGTCTGAGACGAGTTTGTTATTATAGTAGAATACATCTGCATTGTAATAGTTACTATCGCTAGTTGTTACCTTATAGCTAAGGCCAGATGTAGTGTACACCGTAAAGTTAAGTACATCCCCTACTTTCTTCACAGAGTCTTGATCTACGTACCAGCTATTACCATTATAAGTAGTAGCATACACATCTGTACGAGCTTCTACATCATATGTATTAATACCGATCAACACGAGTAGAGCTGCTAACATATATAAGAATTTACGCATTAGAATTACCTCCGTTTTATCGTTGGAATACTTGTTTATTATACCAAAAAACGGTGAAATTCGCATTAAAATGGCACTTTCTACTCTATTCAGAATTGACTGCTTTCAATATGTGATGTAATTCGTTTCATAACAGGTTTTTCTATGAAAGCTAACCACAGATAGCCTACGCACATACCAATGATAAAAATAAATCCCACGATTAACACAGCATATAGCGGTAATAATAGTGAAAAAAATACCAAGTCCTCAATATTAAGAATCCCTAAATCTTAATCTATCGCTATATTAATATGTAGCTCTGCAAAGTACAACTGTTGATTATTGCAATATAATATACAAATTATAATGTCTTTTTTAATTATAATTATTTATTATATGATACCCCTCTTTCTAAAAAGTATATCTTTGATAACTATATACTCAAAAAGCTATTCGCTGTTTAAAAACAATCTAAAACAGTAACAATTACACCATATATATTAAGGGCGCTTAATATAATAATAATTAACGGTATCGTCCATATCACATTAATTAAAAAGTTATATATTGCTAAGAAAATCATCATCACAAAAAAATAGAACATAAAAAAACACCAAGCTTTATTAGTACCTAGCCCCAAGTATGTTAATGAAAGCCAACCTAATAATGGAACGGCAAAGTCTAAACTGATTAGAAAAAAATCACTAACGGTGTTAGTATAGCCACATCATATGATGATAAATTATCTGAAGTAAGAAATTTAACAATCTTATCTATATTAGATAAAAGAGCTCCTAAAAACCCCCTGCTAAAAGAATCTCTATCCATGAATAAGATAATCCCGCATTATACTCAACTGATTTATGACTTAATAAGTATAATAATTTATCTGTATCTAATTTTTGAATATACATTATAACGTTTTTTTATAAAACTTATCCCAATATCTAGATATATAAGTTCCTTCACTGACAGAAACACGTAAATTCTGCCAGTCACTCCAGATACACTTAATATTTCTACTAAAAATTACTAACTATAGATTTACTTATACTCTTTAAATTCATAGATACCTCTCATTTCAACTATATTACTATAAGTAGAAATATAATATCATATTTGATGGTATTATATTTATTCATATTATCTTTTTAGATAATTAACAAAGCAATGCAAAAAGAGTGGTAGAACACAGTTCTCCACTCTTTTTGCAATTAACTTTATAAGATATTAAAATTGGTAGTTAAGGTCTACACGGTAGTAATCAGAAAGTTTCATTATCACCAGTAGATTTGTTTGTCTTGTTATTGAAGCCATAGTATGCAGTTAAGCCTACATTGTCTTGTAATGCATAGTTTGCAGTTGCTAACCAGCGCCTTTGAAGCCACGTAATTTAGTTACAAATGTGGATGTATTATCAAGGTATCTAGTAGTATCATCATAGCCAATTTGCCATGTAGAGGATTGAGCAGCCAAGTTTTCACCAAAGTTGAAATATTGGGCTTTCACATCCCATGTACCACGTTTAGCTTGATTATACACGCCGTAACCAAGTCCAGCAGTCCAGCCATAACCATGAGATACACCAGGAGCTTTCACCCATTCACCACCAACCCAAACTTTATCAAAGTTCATGTCTGTGCTAAAGCCATACATGTTACGGATATCATTGTTAGATGATTTTTCCTTGTTGTAACGAGCATAGAATGCACCAAGGGCTACATGTTTATTCAATTCACCTTTTAAACCAGCATACGTAATGGTGAAGTTTTTATCTCTATTAATTGTGCGTTCGCCATATTCATCGGTTACATAGCCACCTTCAACAGCATAACCATACGCTGCTTGGAATTGAACTTTGTCATTGCCCGCATTGAATTGAGCACCATCAAATGTATCGTCATAGATTAAACCATTACCAAATGTTTGTTGGAAACGACCAACCTTAGCGGATACTCTTTCACCAAATTTGTGATTTACATACGCACGATCAATAGTTACAGTGCCAGGTTTCAAGCCAATAGCGCCTACACCAGATGGAGTATGTGCATCACCAAATTCAATATTACCAGAAGTCATACGAACTACTGCTTCTGTACGATCATTAACCTTTGCATTGAATTGAACGCGAGCACGAGCATCAAATAAAGAACGTTGACTATAATCACGGGAATCAAGATTAGTTCTATCAGTTACATAGTGACCATTCTTTCTTGGGCACCTAAATAACGAAGACGCATATCGCCTGTTACTTTCACATTACCTACGCGGTCTTCTAAACGAGCCACACGAACGCCCAAATTGTTCAATTCATTAGAGAACTCATCAGCCAAGTGATTAATCATAACCTGTTGCTCTGCATTGGCACAATCTTGGTTCGCCATAGCTTTTGCAATCATTTGCGCCATTTCGTAACGAGTAATGTTATTTTGGCCTTTGAAAGTTCCATCTGGGTAGCCATTTACGATGCCTGCCTCAGCTAATTGAGACACCGCTTGATACGCCCAAGAATCTGTGCTCACATCAGAAAATGGATTGTTAGCAAATGCAGTTGTTGCGCCCAATACAGCAGTTGCTGCTAACATTGCGGTAATTTGTTTTTTCATAATCTTACCCCATAACGCCTGTAGTATCGGTAGGCCCCTTTGATACTGCTCCTAAAAATTAGAACACGCCTGTTCTAATTCTGGAGAGACCATATTTATAAAAGCCCCAGAGTACTAACAGCTAATATATACAGCTATTAGTACTCTGGGGCTATTTTATATATCGACTATATTTTCAGATTATTTTAGGTAAACATATCTTAGAACTTATGTGTAAAGCCAGCGTTTACAGACCAGCCTTCTTTATAGTCACCAGATAAACCTGTGCTAATATCAGCGTAAAGGCTGTTGTTAGCATTGATACCATAACGGCCACCGAATGCAAAGTCAGTCCATGTACCTTTAAGGTCTTGTTCTGTAGATTTTACAGTGGAACCACTTGTATATGTAGTTTTCACCGAGCCAGAGAAGGCATGGTTAACACCTACACGAGTATAGATGCTACCGGCGCCAAAGGTCTTACCAATTTCAAGGCCAAGACCGCCAGCAGTGCTGCTTACGCCAGCTTGGTCTACATGCATGGTGCCTGCATTAAAGCTATCTCCACCAAAGCGGGTATAGCTCAATTGCGCTTGTGGCTCGATGTATACACCATTTTGTAATTTCACAGTTTTACCATAGCGAGCGCCGATAGTATATGCATTAGCCTTAGTTTCGCCAGATAGGCTTTCACCAATTTCATTACGAGCTGTGAAAGTATTCGTTACGCGGCCAACTTGGGATTCAAGTTGAATGTATTGATCTCGGCCGAGGTCTTTCAAACCATAGGCGCCAACTGCAAAGGCCTTTTCTTTGCCAGAGCCATTGAACACATAATCATCATGGCCACGAAGGTAAGACACTTGACCGCCTACGGTCCAGACCGCTACCAGTTTTAGCGTCATAACCACCTTGAATGCGTGTATAGGTTGTGTCGGTATCAATACCTTGTGCATCATAGCTGTATTGACCGCCACCGATATGGGCCCAAATACCTGTTGTTGCACCTTGTTGCAATGCACGAGGACGGTAAGTATTTGTTAACGTGCGCCAGCCGTTGATGTTGCTCATAATCGCAGAACGAGTACCACGCATATGCGGAGTATCATATGCCGTTGATTGGGCTGGGGCTGGTTGCGGTGCTGGTGTTGGTACCGGTTGTGGTGCCGGTTGCGGTGCTGGTGTTGGCGTTGGTGCCGGTTGCGGTGCTGGTGTTGGCGTTGGTGCCGGTTGTGGCGCCGGTGTTGGCGTTGGTGCCGGTTGTGGCGCCGGTGTTGGCGTTGGTGCCGGTTGTGGCGCCGGTGTTGGCGTTGGCACTGGTTGCGGTGTAGGTGTTACTGTTGTATTACCGTACACATATTTACCTTGACCATTTTGATCCGCTTGCCATGTAATAGCACCTTCTTTAGCATAGCCAGACGTTACTACCTTAAAACGACCAGATTCAGCACCTTCAGAAGCAATAGCTACTGTGCCTTCAAGGTTTCTTTCACCAGTCACATAGTTATGATAATACACCTTATGTGCAAGATTATCTAAAACCTTGTTTACATTATCCTCAGTAGACAAGTCTAGTCCTTTGCGGCTGGTGTATAGATGAGCGCCAGCATTAGGGGCTGCACTTGTAATATGAATGTCGCCACCCCAGAAGGAATCAGCCGTTAAACCATTATATGTTGTGGTTGGCGGTGTATATTCTGGATCCTCGGTATCTGCATATTCATCATTAGGATCATAAATAAAATTCACATGGCCTTCGAGTTTATCAATATAGAGTTTATTATGCTCATTTTGCTCTACCATATTTTGAAAGTTACGATTCGTAGAGCCAACGAGTCGATGTACACGGCTAGGCATAGTACTACTATCAAGGTTAGTACCATCAAGGCCACCTTGATACAATAGCTCCCAAGCCCCTCTTTCACCAAGGAACACATTGATATGATTATATTTTCTGTCATTTTCATCAGCTAAATTGAAAGCTAACCCAGACCAATTGGATTCCTCACCATCTATACCGATATTAATGGTTGAGCTATGAATTGGATCATGTTTAACTATAACATCGCCTTCAACGAATATTTTATCACCCGTAAATTCGCCGTGATGATCATGGACGCCTATATTAATTGTGCCCCCTTGAGCAAGAGCAACAGGTGTACTCACTCTACCAGAATTATATACACCTTTTTTCAATTTAATGTCTCCACCATTTTTACTGGTAGCAAATGCACTATGACCATAGCCAATATTAGAATACCCGTCTTCAATAATAACCATACCACCATTCGCTACTATAGAAGATATATTTTTATCGTATTCTGGGAATACACGTATCATATCATCACTGTTAGCTACAAAATCTGTATTATCAGTATACGGAGCGGTATAAGCCGCATCTACCACCATATTAGGCATTACAAATCCAGCAATCGCCAGTGCCACAGCTAGCGATAGCTTTGCTTTACTTACATGTCTCATAAAAATCCTCTCACTCTCACAATATAAATAAACTATAAATTATCTTAAATTATAATTTACAATTTGTTATTTGTAAATATGAGAGAAATAAAATTAGTATAGACCTGTAGTATTGCCTGGACCCTTTAATACCTCTCCTAAAAAATAGAACAGGCCTGTTCTAATTCTGGAGAGACCATCTCAGGCTATCTTACAAATTAGAACACGCCTGTTCTATTTCTAGAGACACTATATCAGGCTCGTCTTGCTAATTACTACAGGCGTGTTCTAATTTAAAATCCCCTTGATAAGTACCAAGATACTCATCAAGGGGATTGTTTTAGTTATGGAAAAGACAAATAGCCCTTCGTTATCCTAGGATAGCTAGTGAGCTCAAGTCACATTTTACGCTTTAAATATAACGCCATTATGCTCTAGTTGTTCCACCGTTTTTTTACCAATGCCTGGTAGCATCAATACTTCTTGTTTAGTAACTGTTTTAAAATCAGCTACTGTGTATAGGCCAGCTTGTGAAAGTGTAATTTGTGCACCAAACCGTATATTGTCATATACCGGATTGCTACGCACAGCCCCGCCTTTAGCAACCTCTACGGGACTCATATGAACGGACTCGCGTTTTCCTATATAACTATCATTAGAGTACCGATTCACAACAATTAGACCGGTAACACATTCATACGCATCATATAAAGTCTGCCATAATGGGCTTTCAAAACTCACCAATTGAGTCGGTAAAAATGAGATAGCAGTATATAAGCTTATTAATTCCCGTGGATCAAAATCTATATCAATCACTTGGTCTACCATATACATAATGGTCTCTAAGTGGTCTTCCACAAAATCGTTCCACCGCGTTGCATCTTGTAATAACCAATCAACATCTTCATATTCGTCAACAAGATCTGCTAATACATCATAGGCAATCTTACTTTCACCACACTGCAAAGCCAATAAAATATACAACATATGCATCGGCAACATGATATCCGGCGCCTGATTAAATGCATTTTGTATATCATCACAACATGCGAGATAGCGCTGATACACCTTGCGCCCACGATCCCAATTGGCAGCGCCACAACAAGCAACCATCATGTACACAAGGAATCCTGAATGATCTTGTTTGTCCCCGTGAAAGACAGGAGTAAAGCATGCAATCGCATCATTATACATATTGTATTCTAAATATATCATCCCCATATCGATGAGGCATCGCATATAAGGACGAGCCTCGATTATATGCCAATCCATTTTCTTAGGTTTTTTCAACGATTCTACTAGCTGTTTTAGCTGATGAAGTTGAAAACTTGGATGCAACTCAAGAGCTATAAGTTCCCGTTTAGCATCTACTTCATCAGGACATAACGCAAGAATCTTATTGTACAATTTCTTTGATTCCTCAGTCGTATCAGCCTCTTTTGCAGCCTCGTATAAATCACGTAATTTCATTTCTATCGTATCATTAAAATCACCACGATTATATTGAGACATAAATGCTTCTATCAAATCCTCAATAGATTTGAATTCAGCCTCATGTTCAGATACAAATTGTTTCTGTAAACGTAATAATAACTCACTTTGAAAGCTAAACATAGAGTGTCTCCTTATACATATGAACGTAAGAATACTACTTATCTGTAATATATCACGAGGAGATATATTAATTCTAGAGGTAAGGCCTTGTTCTATTAATATCTCATCTGAAAATTAGTACAGACCTGTAGTATTACCTGGACCCTTTAATACCTCTCCTAAAAAATAGAACAGGCCTGTTCTATTTCTAGAGACACCATATCAGGCTATCTTACAAATTAGAACACGCCTGTTCTATTTCTGGAGAGACCATATCAAGCTATCTTACAAATTAGAACACGCCTGTTCTATTTCTAGAGACACTATATCAGGCTCGTCTTGCTAATTACTACAGGCGTGTTCTAATTTAAAATCCCCTTGTTAAGTACCGAGATACTCATCAAGGGGATTGTGTTAGTTATGAACGATACCAATCATCATATTAGAATTGGTAGTTAAGGTCTACGCGGTAGTAGTTGGAAAGTTTTTCGTTATCGCCAGTAGCCTTGTTTGTTTTGTTATTAAATCCGTAGTATGCAGTTAAGCCCACGTTCTTTTGTAATGCGTAATCAGCAGTTAATAACCAGCCTTTGAAGCCTTGGTAATTCAACGCACTAGTAGTGACACCAGCTCCAGTTGTAGCCCAAGCTGTATTAGTTAGGTCGTAAGCGATGTCCCATGTGGAGGATGCAGCGCCTAAGTTTTGGCCGAAGTTGAAGTATTGTGCTTTTACGTCCCAAGAACCGCGTTTTGCTTGGTCGTAGTCACCATAGCCAAGGCCAGCAGTCCATGCAGAACCGTGAGAAACGCCAGCAGCTTTCACCCATTCGCCACCAACCCAAACTTTATCAAAGTTCATGTCTGTGCTGAAGCCATACATGTTTCTAAGGTCGCCACTGGATTTGTGCGCATTTCTACGAGCATAGAAGCCACCAAGATTTACATGTTTATTAAGTTGACCTTTAACGCCTGCATAGGTGAAAGTTTTATTGGATTTCTTAGTTAAACCGTCAAAAGCACCTGCCACAGCATAGCCGTAGGCTGCTTGGAATTGAACTTTGTCGTTGCCTGCATTGAATTGAACGCCGTCGAATGTGTCATCGTAAATCAAACCGTTGCCGAGCATTTGGTCGAAGCGACCAGCTTTCACAGACACGCGTTCACCAAATTTGTGATTTACATAAGCGCGATCGATAGTGACCGTTGCATTACCACCATTAGTCGCATCGCCAAATTCAAAGTCTCCAGATGTTACGCGAACGACAGCATCTGTGCGATCATTCACCTTCGCATTGAATTGAATGCGAGCACGCGCGTCAAATTGGGAACCTTTGCTGTAATCGCCCACAGCGTTTACATAGTTACCATCTTTCTTTTGGGAACCAAGATAACGAAGACGCATATCGCCGGTTACTTTCACATTACCTACACGGTCCTCTAAACGAGCCACGCGAACGCCCAAGTTATTCAATTCGTTAGAGAATTCATCAGCCAAACGGTTAATCAAGGCTTGTTGTTCCGCATTCGCACGATCTTGGTTAGCAAGCGCTTTCGCCACCATTTGTGCTACTTGGAAACGAGTAATACCATTTTCGCCTCTGAAAGTCCCATCTGGATAGCCAGTGATGATGCCAGTGCTAGCCAATTGAGACACGGCTTGGTAGGCCCAAGAATCAGGGGTTACATCGGAAAATGGGTTCGCTGCAAACGCAGTTGTTACACCCAACACAGCTGTTGCTGCAAAGATAGCGGCAAATTGTTTTTTCATAACTATACCTCTCTCCAAAAAAGAACTATACACATCTGCAATTCGGCCCTACTAACACGTATCTCCCTAACCCCTTATAAGTGATAACCGTTATATACAGAATATAACATATTATAATAAATATTTTATATTTCAGAGAAAAGTTAATTGGATTTTCATAGGATTGTAAAGGTAACCTCAACACCTGTAGAAAAACCGCAAATATAACGAAAAAGATGACGAAATATACATTTTGCCATCTTATTTCGCCATCTTTTTGCATTGTATTAAGTTGTGCCAATCTATTGAATTAGAATTGGTAATTTAACTCTACACGGTAGTAGTTAGCCAAGGATCGCTTATAACTAGCAAGTTCAGGTTTTGTTTTCCCCTTAAATCCAGCATATACACTAAAACCTAGATTATCTTGCAATGCATAATCTACAGTACCGAGCCAACCTTTATAACCATGGAACCATAAGTGACCACTATTTTCAGTTTGTGTAGAATCATAGGCAAGGTTCCATTTAGAGGACACAGCGCCCATCATCTCATCAATATTAAAGTATTGGGCTTTCACATCCCACGTGCTTTTTTTAGCTATGTCATACTGACCATATCCTACACCGGCAGTCCAACCTGTACCACGATCCGTATGGGCGGCTTTCAACCATTCGCCACCAATCCAAACCTTATCAAAATTAATATCGGTATGGAAACCATAAAACTTTCTAAATATGAAGCCCATATTATATGGTGAGTTCATACGAGCATAGAAACCGCCCATGCTGATATGTTTATTTGGCTGACCTTTAAGGCTAGCATAACTAACGGTATCATTCATATCTGCGGAGGTACCATTAAACATCCCTTTTAAGAAATAGCCATGGGCCCCTTGGAATTGGATTTTATCGTTGCCGATATTAATTTGAGCACCGTCAAACACATCGTCATAATAGTAACCATTGCCGATAACTTGGTTAAAGCGCCCTACCTTTGCAGATACATATTTGCCGAATCGATGATCCACATAAGCACGGTCGATGTAAGCTGCCCCAGTCATTTCACCTGTATTATCATCGTAAGTATTACCAAATTCAATAGAATCGGTCGTCATACGTACTACCGCATCCGTCTTGTCATTAATCTTCGCATTGAATTGGACACGTGCACGCATATCAAATTGGGACTTTTGGCTATACTCCCCTTGAGTTCTTATAAAGTCAGGCCCCATCGCTTTAGTGCCAAGATACCGCAAACGCACATCACCATTTACTTTCACATTACCCACGCGGTCCTCTAAGCGATTGACGCGAACGCCCAAATTATTCAACTCATTGGAAAATTCATCAGCTAAACGATTAATCATCGCTTGTTGCTCTGCATTCGCGCGGTCCTGATTGGCCATGGCCTTCGCAATCATTTGCGCCATTTCAAAACGAGTAATGTCCTTTTGGCCTTTGAAAGTCCCATCTGGATAGCCATTAATAATACCTGCATTCGCCAATTGAGACACGGATTGATACGCCCAAGAATCTGGCGTCACATCGGAAAATGGATTCGCTGCGAACGCAGTCGTTACACCTAACACAGCCGTCGCTGCCAACACAGCAGCCAATTGATGTTTCATAAAAAGGCTATCCCAAAATATGATTAAATCACATTTTAGGACAGCCTTATTACTATAAATTTTTAACTACATAATACAAAACTAATGACACAAATCATAGAGACCATATTTATCTCTCAAATCACGTATTTTATTATATTGTACCTTCAACACATGAGCTGCTTCCACTAAATTAGTAACCTCAAATTCAAACACACGCTTAACTGAACCTTCCGTTTTTATATCCCAATCGAAAAAGCCTTGTGCAAATTCAGATGCTTTTAGGCTTAGGGTTTTTGCTGATTATATGTTTTCCATTTATTTATATGTATAATGAATAAAATCTCAAACTCAGGGTACGTATATATATAATAAATAGGGATATGCCGAAACTCTCTGGGTAACGTAATTGTCTCTTTCAAACTATCTAATATATAAATGAGTGCTGGCGGCTTATCATAATCATTACGCAATATTTCCTGTAAGTGTTTAGAACGTTGTTTACGGGTGCGCAATTTTCTTAAATTATCAAAATTACAACTGCTTACATCTAAGGTTAATTTTTCTTCTTCAGATAGCCACTTTAAAGCATCCTCTTCATTCCGGCCTTCACAGAAGAAAATAATATAATGATCTGTACATATATCTGTTAATGTAGACATATTACACCTATTTAACAGTACCCGCTAACGCCTGCTCTGCTGCTTTCATAGATGCATATTTAGGCACTGTCCCTTTAATTAAATTACCTAAAATAACATTTGATTTGAGTAATTCATTACGTTCAATTTCATCACTGTATTTAACAGCCTCTAATATTCCATCGCTACGTTTACGAGTAATATAAATATTATCTTTCCTTACAAAAGTATCCAATAATTCTGGGTAATGGGTTGTAAAAATTAAGCAGGCCCCATGAGGGTTATAATCGCGATTTTCAAATAAAGATAGAATCCATTCTACAAGACGTTTATTAATATGATTTTCTATCTCATCGAATAGAATGTACCCTCCTGCTTTTAATACGGATTGGAGAGCTGGAAAAAAGTGCAATGCTTTTACAGTACCAGAAGATAAGATAGATTCTAACTCATCATAAGATAAATCGTACTCAGAATCACCATCTTTTTTGAATTTCAATTTGTATTTGTCTTTTCCCTCTGACTGTTCAATACAACTAATTGCACTATCAAAACACTGTATAATCGACACATCTGGAATTGTAGGTCGTATATTCCTAACGGTATTATATTTTTCAAACGAACAAAGTACCTTTGTTGCCTTATCCTTAAACATGCTCGCAATACTCATGTCATCAAGTAAAAACTTAGCATCTTCAAAATCGGTACGTTGATTAACAACCTTAGAGCGTACAAAATTAAATAGATTCTTTTTAGTTAGTTTTGTGAACGATCGTACTTTCAATATCTCATTCTTATAAATAAAATCATATTCATCGTCCAATGTATATCGTTTTATGATTGAAGATGTTAATTCTAATATTTGTTTACCAATTTCAAACCACATAACAAAAACTATTGGTTTCTCTTTTGTACCATCAGCACTTCCTATAATTTTCTGAATAATTGGTTTAATATGAGGGTCATTCAACCTAGCATCATTAGCCACAATCTGTAACAATATCTGAATAACTTCTAAAAATCGTGGTCTTACCTGTTGCATTAAGACCTGTGAAAGCTATTATATTTTGGGAATAAATAGACGCTCCACTATCAATCCTATATGCCCTTTCTATGTTGTCATTATCAGTAAGTAATTGGCTTACTTTGTCGGTGGCTACTAAATCAATATGTAAATTTTTACCAAACAAATTAGTATTATGTATTTCAAACCCTAATAACCGCACTATAACACCTCCTTTTTTTAATTATTATATCATAAAAAAACCTATTTAAAACATTTATTTTGTTTAAAAAAAGAGTATTACAAATAAAAAGATGGCGAAACATGCGTTTCGCCATCTTTATACATGTACTTAAACTACACTAATCTACGAGATTAGAATTGGTAGTTAAGGTCAACACGGTAGAAATCGTTTTGATCAGCACCGGCTTGATCTTTCCAATTGAAGCCATAGTAAGCAGTTAAGCCAACATTGTCTTGTAATGCATAGTCAGCAGTTGCCATCCAACCTTTATAACCAGCAGTGTAAGCATGATCCCAAGTACTGGACAAGATAGGAGCATTAGCTTTTTGGTTGAAGTATTGAGCTTTTACGTCCCAAGTACCTTGTTTAGCTTGGTCATATGCGCCATAACCAACACCTGCAACCCATGCTTGAGATTTTTCCATATTAGAAGCTTTTAACCATTCGCCACCAACCCAAACTTTATCGAAGTTAATGTCTGTGTTGAAGCCATAGATATTTTTATAAGCTTTGTTAGCTGGAGTTGCTGTAGCAGTAGTTTTCAAATCTTCGCCATTTACACGAGTGTAGAAACCACCTACGTTAACATGTTTACCAACTTTGCCATTTAAGTTAACAACAGCAAGTTGAGAGTTTTCTTTGGTATTAGCACTAACACCTTCAATAGCATAGCCATAAGCTGCTTGGAAGTTAACTTTGTCGTTACCAGCATTGAATTGAGCACCATCAAAAGTATCGTCATATGCTAAACCAGCACCTAACATTTGACCAAAACGACCAGCTTTAACGGATACGCGTTCGCCAAATTTGTGGTTTACATATGCGCGGTCAACTTTTACAGTTGTATCAGCATTAGCATCACCAAATTCGAAATCACCAGCAACCACACGAACAACTGCATCAGTACGATCGTTTACTTTTGCATTGAATTGCAAACGTGCACGTGCGTCGAATTTAGAGTTACCTTTTTCTTCATCTTGGTAACGAAGACGAGCATCGCCAGTTACTTTCACATTACCAACACGGTCTTCCAAACGAGCTACACGAACGCCCAAGTTGTTCAATTCGTTGGAGAATTCATCAGCCAAACGATTGATCATAGCTTGTTGTTCAGCATTAGCGCGGTCTTGGTTAGCCATAGCTTTAGCAACCATTTGAGCCATTTCATAACGAGTGATGTTATTTTGGCCTTTGAAAGTGCCATCTGGGTAACCGTTAACGATACCAGCATTTGCCAATTGGGAAACTGCTTGGTATGCCCAAGAATCTGGAGTTACATCGGAGAATGGGTTAGCTGCGAATGCAGTAGTTACACCCAAAACTGCTGTTGCTGCAAAGATTGCTGCGAATTGTTTTTTCATAATACAATACCTCTTCTTTACACTAAAAACAATTACTATACGATCTTGCAAAGCAATACGCTTATCCCTATGTGTCCATGTTTCCATACAAATAATACGTATACCTTTACAAGATATACGTATACTGTATCATATAGAGATTAAATATCATTTAAATATTCATGAAATTTTCATTCATCTTTTGCTATTACAATAATATATCTTTTATCATCGAGTCATTAATAATTTGAATAGCCCCATACAAGCCATCTTGGTAACTCTTTTTAATACCCTCGACACTCAACTCATTGTAATCAAAAAAACACTATCTAACGTAGATACATTATAATAACTCTTATCTACAAACCAAACTTGATCAGTTCTTATAGAAGTATCCAATATATCCGTATTATGTATAGTTGCAATTAGTTGCATGCCCTATATCATTCCATTCATTAAAAAAATACGTAATAGGATATTAACTAATTTAGAATGTAAAAAAACAGTCAAAAATCATCAATTAAAAAAATAGCTTTAGAATTATGATGATTGTCCAAAATCATCATTGCTAAAAAGTAAGAATATCCGCATGCCTATACTTTCTATTTCATAATTAATAACAAAGTTTTTCCTCTTCCTTACCTTCATATTCAAATTGAAGCAATAATCTAGATTCTAAATTTTGATTATTTTTCTTGTATAGGTATAAAAGATTCTTGTATTTTAATATCTTTTATATGAAAATCTGCGACCTTCAAAAAAATACAAAAACTTTTTTTCTTTTAAATCAGGATTTGTATATAACGGCTTAAATAATTCCTGGTTGCATAAAACATTATGTCCTAAACCAAGTATAAGGATATCTTGTGCGAACCATTCATATGACTCTTTAGCTTCTGGTACATTATTTGATTGAGCAAAAAATAGCAATGGCTGATTAGCTCTTAATGCGCCCTTTAACCCCTTTATTGATGACGGCATAATGATATCATCAACAGTCCTATTAAAAATGATATTATCATTCATAATTAAACGCTCTTCATTAATACTATGATAATACTATGAGCATCATAATCTAATTCATAACAATATAAATTTCCACTTTTAATAAATTGAATTTTGAAATAAGTATTACCTTCTCCATTGGCAAAAGAATCAACAGGTAAAGCCTCTAACTCAGAAGATGTGCCATGAACAATAATAGCTCTAAGAAGTTGGAAAGCTCTAATCACATTAGATTTTCCAGATGCATTACCGCAAAAAATAAATGATGATTTAACAACATCTATATCTCTGGATGATATGGTATTTTCTTTAGTATACTCAACAATACCTTCACCTACTTCCATAGAAAAGGTAACTTCTTCTTTAAATGAACGAATATTTTTTTGAAAGTAAAATCTATTAGCATATTCCTAAGATATTATTTACAACAATCTAATATATACTGAACAGTCTCATTCTTTCTATAATCTATGTTATACAAATTAAATCTTACTAATTTATCAAATTCTGATGCATATAACATTTTTTGATATTTACATAATGTGCTAGATAAATCGTTTTGAATTAATAAAATACTAATAAAACCTTCTATATTTACTTAATATGTAAATATAGAAGGCTTCACCTTTTATTTATACCTGGCTATAAACTCTTCAATTTTAGACCAATACTTCATACTTTCAAAGATTTTATCATCATCCCATTTCCACCATTTCATGGACAATAAAGATTCTACTATACTATCAGAAAATCGTTGTTTTATAACTCGATTACTACCTACAACAACTGTGTATGGCTCTACATCCTTTGTAATGACACTACCTGCTCCTATAACGGATCCATCACCGATAGTTACACCACTTCTAATAATACTATGAGCTCCAATCCATACATCATTACAAATTCTAATACTTCTATCCGCGTTAGGCATATCTTTCTTGTAATCAAGAAAATTTCCATATGTACTTACATAATTAATATTATGACCATTTTGAACAAGATGTTGATCAATACCTATCGAACAAAAACTACCTATTGAATGCATTTCTCTTTCTTGATAAGAACGATAGCCATATGTGAATTTTCCAATTGGTATACCAATATATTTATCAAACCAATATCTAGATAAATTATCTTTCCAGCCATATTTCTTTTTTTGAATATTTATATAACCATTCAGGAGGATTACTTGTCCCTCTAATTTTTTTCGTATACCTTCCAAATAGAGTTTTTTTCCCATTCCGTAATCCCATATTTTTTTCTACTAACTCATCTATGATTTCCATATTTATGCATTCACAAACTCAATAACTTTATTAGCAATCATTTTTACATCATCTTTTGTTAAATACATATGAAGTGGCATTGTAATAATTCTATTAGACATTCTATGCGCATTGGGACATTTACCATTATCATAAGAATACATTTCATACTCTGTATTATCACGATAGTGAACCCCAGGATAAATATCATTTTCTTGTAAATATTCAAGTAAACCATCTCGATTATCTACAGCAATTTCATAGATATGATAAGAACATTCATCAGCATGTGGTGCACCTATAATTTGGATTTTAGGCTCGTTTTTAAACATCTCATCATAGCATCTTGCTAATTCACGGCGATATTCATTTGTTTCGTCCAAATACTTAAGTTCCACTAAGCCAATAGCAGCCATAATCGAATTACCATGATCTTTATAACCAAGGTACTCTACATCATATTTCCATTTATAAGAACCCTTTGTACCACTATTACGAGCATAAGTATCCTTATTAATACCTAACCATGTCAATTTACGGCAAATTTCATCATATTTTTTATTATGGAAACAAATCATACCACTATCAGCAGTTGGTAAGTTTTTAACAGCTTGGAATGAATAAACAGCCACATCTACACCATCCCATGTACCTGGCATTTGTTCATTTACACGAGTACCAGCCATGTGAGCCGCATCAAGAATTAACTTAAGATTATGTTCTTTACAAATTTCAATAATTTTATCTAATTGACCAACACGCCCACCATAACCAACGAAAATAACAGCTTTAGTTTTATCACTAATTTTTCGTTTTACATCTTCAGGATCCAAACAAAGGTATTCATCTACATCAGCAAAACGAGGTACTAATTTTTCATATAGAATGGCATGGTTTGTAGAAACAAAAGTAATCGGTGTTGTTATAACTTCATCACCGTTTTTCCCAACCATTTTTCTTTTTTTAAGATTTCTACCGCTAAATGTAATCCAACAGTAGCAGAATTTAAGAAATGAGCATTCTCATGACCAGTATATTCTTTCCATTTATTTTCAAATTCTACTGTTTTAAAACCAAGACCAGTCCACCCTATTTCAAGACATTCTCTGATTTCGTTTAAACATTCTTCTACATGATATTTAGGTTTTTAATACTTGAATCGTCATGATAACCACTCCTCTATAAATATGATGATTATTACCTGTCTCTACTATTTAAAATTAATAATAGTATCTATCTTATTACTTTATCTATACTCTATTTTTTTCTAAATCTTTCTTTATCTTTGTAGTTGATATTTCTTTCGTTCTAGGTAAATAAATTACCTCACAATAATCTTTTAGAAAGTCAAATTTTTCCTTCCAATCATCTCCCATGACAAACGTATCAATTCCAAATTCTTTAATATCATTAATTTTTCTGATTCCAATTATTCTCAGGAATAACCAAATCAACATAGCGAATTGACTCTAATAATTGTTTTCGAATCTCATAACTAAAAATAACATTCTTTATTTTTTTACTATTCTTATTAAATTCATCTGTAGAAAGGCAAACAATTAAATAATCTCCCATTTGTTTTGCTCTCTTCAATAAGTTAATATGCCCATAATGTAGTAAATCAAATGTTCCATATGTAATAATTTTTTTCATAATACCATCTTACCCTTAATTTGTTCTTTTATATTCCCCACTAATAATATGTTCCCACCAATCTTGATTATCCATATACCATTGAATGGTTTTCTTTATTCCCTCATTAAAAGATGTTTTTAGGCAACCACCCTAATTCATTATTGATTTTTAGTAGGATCAATAGCATAACGTTGGTCATGCCCTGGTCGATCTGTAACATAAGTAATTAAAGATTCATCTTTTTCTCAATGCAGATAAAATCGTTTTTACTACATCAATATTAGCACGTTCATTATGACCGCCAATATTATAAACCTCTCCTACACGACCTTTTCTAATAATTAAGTCGATAGCTTCACAATGATCTTCTACATATAACCAATCGCGTACATTCTTTCCATCCCCATAGACAGGTAATTGTTTATTATTAAAAGCATTAATAATCATCAATGGAATCAATTTTTCAGGAAAATGATATGGTCCATAGTTATTCGAACAGCGAGAGATTGTTACAGGTAATCCATACGTTCTATGATATGCTAATACTAATAAATCAGCCGATGCTTTAGATGATGAGTATGGACTCGATGTATGAATCGGTGTTTCTTCTGTAAAAAATAAATCTGGTCGATCTAGTGGTAAATCACCATATACTTCATCTGTAGAGACTTGATGATAACGTTGAATTCCATATTTACGACATGCATCCATTAATATAGCAGTTCCCATAATATTCGTACGTAAGAATATTTCAGGATTCTCAATACTTCTATCTACATGAGATTCGGCCGCAAAGTTGATAATTATATCTGGCTTATATTGCTCAAATATTTCATATACAGCCTGTCTATCTGCAATATCTGCTTTCACGAAAGAAAAATTAGGCTTATCTTTTACAGGCTCTAAAGTTTCTAAATTACCTGCATAGGTTAGCGCATCAACGCATATGATATGGTCCTCTGGATACTTAGCTACCATCATATGTACAAAGTTACCACCAATAAATCCAGCACCACCAGTTACAATAATATTCATATGCTCACCATCCTATTGTCTACTATCTGCCATTGTAAATGATATCTTATTCTCTAATTCATCAAAGAATGGAGATTTAGTATCCTTCTCAGATAGGATAGGATTTTCTATACCCCAATTAATGTCCAATGTAGGATCATTCCATCGAATACCGCCATCTACCTCTGGTGCGTAATAGTTATCTGCTTTATACATAAACTCAACATGATTGGTTAGTGTCACAAAACCATGTCCAAAGCCTCGAGGTATTAGAAATTGTTTTTGGTTTTCTTCACTAAGTTCAACAGCATACCATTGTTTATATGTAGGACTATCCTTACGAAGATCAACTGCTACATCGAGTACAGCACCACGAACACATCGTACTAATTTAGCTTGTGCCTTATCGCCATATTGGAAGTGAATACCACGCAATGTACCTTTTATAGTTGATGATGAATGATTATCCTGTACGAAATTATAAAATAAACCAGCCTCTTCCATAGTTCGCTTATTCCATGATTCCATAAAGAAGCCTCTATAATCGCCAAAGACTTGTGGCTCAATAATCATAAGACCTGGTATACCTGTTTCTGTAACCTTAATTCCCATACTATACAACCCCTATCCTTGTATTTGCCCCTCTGCTACACGTCGTAAATGTTTACCATATGGCGATTTCCATATAGCTTTGCACTCTCTAATAATTGTTCTTTACTAATCCAATTATTACGATAAGCAATTTCCTCTAATGCAGATATTTCAATACCAGATCGAGTTTGGATAACACGCACAAATTCAGATGCATCACTAAGAGAATCTACAGTTCCCGTATCTAACCAAGAATACCCTCTACCAAGTGTGTGAACACGTAAATCGCCACGTTCTAAGTACATCTTATTTAAATCTGTAATTTCTAATTCTCCACGATCAGATGGTGTTACCTTTTTAGCCAATTTACAAACGTCTTTATCATAAAAATATAACCCTGTAACGGCATAATTTGATTTAGGATGTTTTGGTTTTTCTTCAATAGATTTTACTAATCCATTTTCATCAAATTCAACAACACCAAATCGTTCTGGATCTTCTACATGATAACCAAAAACAGTAGCACCACTCGTGGCCTGTGCAGCTTCTTGCAATTGTTTTCTCATCCCTGCCCCATAAAAAATATTATCGCCCAAAATCATGGCACAAGAATCACCATCAATAAATTCTTCACCAATAATAAAAGCTTGTGCTAATCCATCTGGGGATGGTTGCTCTTTATATTGTAAATTAATACCATATCTAGAACCATCACCTAATAAGCGTTCAAAATTAGGTAAATCCTGCGGTGTTGATATAATCAAGATATCCTTAATCTCTGCTAACATAAGCATAGATAATGGATAAAATATCATGGGTTTATCATAAACAGGCAATAATTGCTTAGATGTTACTAATGTTAGTGGATATAGACGTGTCCCTGATCCACCAGCTAAAATAATCCCCTTCATACTACCCCTTCTCTTTTCTTCTAAGAAAAAATTAATTTTAATGCATTTGTCAAATTATATTTTTCTCTTATAATACAACCACCCGAATAAGCTATTTTATTTCTTTCAATTTCATGTTCAATATAATATTTTTATCTTCTCAACTAATTCATTAGTATCACTATAACAATCAAAAATGTACTAATTCCTCTAAATGTAAATCATACTTATTTTTGGATATCACTTAAGAGAAAATTATTATTACCCATTACCTCAAAGGTTCGACAATTATAACAAGTATGACCTTCTATATGAATATTCAGATTAATTTTTAGTTCGTTTATAATATGTAATAACCTCTTCTGGTGATAGCACCTTATTTTTTTGACTACTTTAGATAAAGTAAAGGGTATTTAAGGCCAAATTTAAATTTACCTATAATTTCCTGATACCAATGATGACTATGCCATACACGACCTAAAACTAACATCTTATAATTATTCTCATAAGCTACCTTAGCAGCTGCTTCTAATAATTCTAATCTTTTTTTAGATCCCTGCAATAGTTCCTATAAAAAGATATCTAAATCTTGTACATCTGTTACTGCTCTAGGCGAAGAATAAAAATTCTGGGCCTGCATATAAAAGGTAAATAATGTGCAGTAATAGAACAATATTTTTTTCTAATTGAATTACATCATTAATCTCAATAGAATAAATATTTGAATATATATTAATATGATTACCCAATGATTGTACATCATGAATAGAATCCCAAACCCATAAACGACAATCAACCTTTTTTTAGCTATATCTTCATTAATAAAATATAACTTATTTGGAAAACGAAAAATCATTAAGAAATAACGCTAATTCTATATTATTTCCATCTATAAACTCAATAAACGTTTTCTTTCATCTTGTATATTTTTTTATCATAATTTAATTCAAATATATAAGTATTATTACCTAACTGATGATTTGCTTCTATTAAATTATTAGAAAAACATAGCACTATTTCTATGATTAGTTACAATACAAATATCCATTTATTTTCCCTAATTTATAACGAATGTATAATATTACTTCCAATATGCTTCAACATTATGTCCTATCTGTTGTTCCTTTGGTGGTAACTTCATATAATCACCGTATGTTTGTTTTAGCATATCATCATACGCTTTAATAATCGGTAATTTATTATTTTCAAACTCTACTTCTATAAATTCTTTAAAACCAATCATATTCATAAATAGACTTTATTAAAAATCAATTTTCTTTTGATAATCCTGAGTTAATGATACTAATGATGTGCATTGTTTATTATATTTATCCTTACACTTCATTAATAATCTTGCCATCATATCTAAATTAGGTAAAGGTAAGTGGTATTTACGTACGAATTTATTCCACTTTTTTAAAGTGCCGTTGAAAAGTGTTGAATCCATTTCCAATAAAAATCTAACATCCATAAATAATTTACGTTGTTCATTTTTTTCAACAGGAATATGATCTAATATAAAAAAATATCAATATACACACCATATTCAACTACTTTTTCCCTTTGAAAAATGTTCATATAAAACAGTTTCCGTATCAAAAAAACTTAGCACAAAAATGCCATAAAGTAATTCTCTTCATCCATTTCAGGCCATAGTTTATAACGATCTGTACTATTTAATATATATTGTTTCCAAGCTTTTTTTCAAATTTTTTTCATATTCTGGGCGCATCATAATAACATCAATATCATCGTCCCAAGGGATAAAGCCTTTATGTCGAATAGCCCCCAATGCTGTTCCATAAGCAATCGTATATTTAATATTATTCTTTATACAAAACTCATTAAATCGTAATAAAGTTTTCAATAATACAGATTTGAGTTCTTTCCCCTTTATTGGTTCATTCATTATACTAAGCAACTCCTATTTTTTTATCATACTGAATAATAGCTCTTCCCATTGAGACCATATAATATCCGGTGCAAATCGTTTCATCGAATCTACTGCTTGTCTTCCCAATGCAGAACATAATTCAGAATTCCCCATAAGCTTTTCTAAACCTAGTGCTATATCTGTAGGATTATCTTTTACTAAGATTCCATTATATCCATCTTGTACCATATCTGATACACCAAGCCATGTATCACAAGCTATCACCGGTAACCCTTTAGCCATCGCTTCAGCCATAGATAAACCAAAACCTTCTGATGCACTCATCATGGCATATATATCCCCTGTTGATAAAACAGATTCCACATCCTTAGTAATACCTTTAAATAAAATCCTATCTGATAAATTTGCCTGTTTTATCATCAATTCTAATTGTGCTTTATAGGCTTTATTTTCATCAGCTCCCCACAGTTCAACAATCCAATTTGGAAATTGATCTGCCACTTTAGAAAAAGCTTCAATTAATAAGTGAGGTCGCTTATGTCCCTTTGCCAAACGACCTATAAATAAGATTTTATGTACATCTTTTGGTTTTGTTAAGTCTACTTGATTATTAAATTGTGGTACTACATTTCCTATAACCACAATTTTATTATTAGGAAGATGTCCTTCTAATACTTTTTTAAATGATGGTAATAGCACTTGATTTACATCAGATTGCTTTACAGCTTCTAAAGACAAAACAGGATAAAAATCAAAATAATCTTCTGGATTACCATGACTCATAGTAATAATAGGTACATTATCCTGTATATTTAAATCAATAATTAGGCTTTTTAGAAGTACCTGGCGTGAATGAAACAATAATATCTGGCTGAATACCTTTTTATTATCTTTCCCATATAAGGACAAATATATTTATAAAAAAATCGTTATTTACAGTACGTGCTTTTTTTGTTTACTAAATAATCGATAAAACTCACGTTTTAATCGTAATGAAAGAGGATATTTGATTCGTTTTTCCATCCTGTAGTCGTACGTCATAACACTTTATATCCTCATCTATAGGAAAGAAAAAAATCACCACTACGTTCATCAGCATAAATAACTGATACTTGATGTCCTCGTTTGTGCATTTCATTAGCAAAAGCGCTCGTTACTTTTTGCTAATCCACCCGTATCTCCAACCATCTTAGTTGTATTTACTAGTAAAATATTCATTATCAATCCCCATTATATATAACTACTCAAAAGGTGCTTACTGACTGTAATAGTTACATTTATTATAGCATATATAGACCTTTAATTACGCATAAACTCATACTTTATTTATTTATTAAAATGTATATAATCACTTGGATTTTTAATCCCTATAAAAAAACTTCTACTATAAAATAAATTGCATTTAATAGTAGAAGTTTTATACATCCCAATATTCTATTTTAAATACGATTGTAAATTTTCTCGAATTTGTTCTTCGTACTGATCCAATAACTCATATCTCTTTCGATATTGGCTACGTTTTTGTGATTTGATTTCTTCAATCGGTTTTCTATATTCGTCCAATGGAATTGTAAAGAATCGTGGATCTTGTGTAACTGTACCGCCAATGTCTTCCCATAATGGATCGAGTTCAGCTACTTTTGCCTTATGGCCGCGCACCATGTGTGTATTGGCGTAGAAACCTTCGTCAGATACAGCATACATGGATTGAACTTTACAGTATTTAGCGAGTTCCCGAATCAAAAATACGATAAAGTTTTTTGGACGATAGCCAAACATTTTCTTTGTAATATGTTTCGCATTATCGAGGCCATCTTTATACCCTTGGATGGTGCCAATCCACAATGCTGGTTCCCCTTCTAGACCTTTGCCGAGGCGGATATTCGCATGGTATACACCTTGGTCTCCTAGTTGTAACAGAATGGTAAATAAACCTTCCTTACGTTGACCGGTCATAAAGTTAAGGTGTGCGGTCATGTTTAAGTCGGTATCTTCCCATAGTAGAATACCTTGTTTTAATCCTTCTGGTTTTAGTTCATCCGGATTGTATAGCATTTCGATAGTCTCTGGCGTAAATACGTCTTCTAAAGCTGTAAAGTGATTCTTTACCGCATCAATGCGTTCACGTAAAGTAGATTCTTTAAACAAGAAAATACGGCTCATCAACTCATACAGGCCTTCTTGTTTATCTAAAATATGTTGATCTGGTGCGTAGCTTTCAAAAAAAACCTTGTATTCCATCATCTCTTGTTTGTGGCCTACAGTTCGCAAGAAATGCAAGATTACGCGACGTGTTTCACGCCACGATTTTTTCCCATAAATAGCTCGACCATTAGCCCATTGGTCCTTTATATATTGAAACATACACTCTCCTAAAAATAGAACAAACTAAAATCTTTTTATATTAAATTATTTAAATCTATATTATTTATATGACTTAGTAATATGTTTTTTTCAAAAGTATCTATCATTTTTATTTGATCAACGGTATTCAAACTTATATGATACAATTTACTTTTAGTTTTTCCAGTACTCATAATCAATTTGTTTTCTTCTAGCACCTCTAGTGCTTTATAAACTTTATATCTCGTAAATTGCGCCTTATTTACTATAGCTGTTACGGATAAAAATGATTCAGATTCTTTTAATATATTGTAAACTTCTTTAGCTTCATCAGATAAATTAGGCACGGTTGTAATAGTATCCACGCCCCATATAGTAAGTTCAGTTTTAAATACATCAGTATCTAGTTCTGGTTGCCTATAATCATATTGATTAGGAATTTGAAATATAATAGGTCCTCCTGAACCAATACGTTCAGATAGACCAATACGTCTAAATAAATTAACTAATAAATCATTTCTTGGATTTGATGTTTCCTCCTGTAATAAACTCTTCTAGCTCCACGTAAACATCCAGGATTTTTTTAAATTTATAGAAAAAGTCACTAACTTCTATCACTATATCAGACAAACTACTATGATAATCTGCATGAACTAAACTATTAATAAAGGCTCTCTAATAGCCGTAATAAAATTATCATAAGTTAACTCTCTATACCATCAATCAACTTAAATGGAGCATTAATAGCTGAGATTAATTTATCCATAACAACTAAAGTAAAATTCAAATACATTTAAATCTATATATGACTATCGCCAAAAAGCAACCCCTATCCTTCCATCGATCTTGAATATTATAAATACCACGTTTATCAATATAATCTAAGTGAAATTTAGGAAAACGACTTCTATAGCTTCTTCTTTTCCAAAAAAATAAAAGAGCAGCTTCAGTTAACTTATACTTTCTTTCATCATTTCTATCAATACATCTAACACCTATAGAAGTTAGTAATTCTTCATCAGACATATTTGTGTATCTATCATTTTATTAGAAATAAATTGTCTATATTTTTGTATCGTCTCAGATGACAAATCTTCCAGTGTATAATTATCTAAAAGCACCGAATCTTGGTTACTATTTTTTTATCTCTAAAAAGGTACTAATTTGCTCATCAGTAGCAATTCGATCGCCTTCATATAATCTGATATATGTTTTTATTAGGATTATTATTCAAAAATATAGGTTTATCACTAATATGAGCTTCTGGAACTTTAATATAAATAATAGGGTTTACCATTATCTAATATTTTTGCTCTATATGTCTATTATCTAATATATTCTTACTAATCTTCTCTCATTATTAATAGTATTCCAAAAATCTTGAATTATTTTAGGAGCATTATTAACTCCAACTTCTTCATAATTTCCGTTATCTTCAGAAACACCAAGAATTATTAAACCACCTTTAGTATTAGCAAACGCCGAATATGTTGTACATATATCACTTGAGTAATTTTATCAAATGATTCCTTATATTCAATATTTTTCATTTTCATGTATTAAATCAAAATCTTCAAAATCTACCAACTTATAATCCACCTCAATTCGCCGTATAAATTTAAGTATTTCAAAAGATCGTCAAAAGATTGTCAAAGATTATTTTTACTATAAACCCTTATTTTATCTATATTTTTGGTTTATCTAATCTATCAATATAATAATTTCAAAAGATTATCAAAAGATTATTTCTAAATTTTTCGTATAGTTATACATTAATAATCGAATCGATCGTCCGTTTATGTCCAAAGTCTTCATTGGCTTGTACCAAACCTGCCTCATATATGTCTGGATGTTCAATCATTTTTGTTTACGAATTGTTCTAATCCAGCGCGAATCGTATCTACTGATGATATATCTAAGCTTTCACCAACATGGTAATCGCGAAGCACCTCAGGGTTGATTTCAGGCGATACCAAGGCTGGTTTATAAAACCCGATAGCCGTGTAGAGCATAGCGCTCCAGTGATAGCGATAGCGTTCAGCACCATATGGCATCAAGATGGCATCTACATTGAGTAAAGCCTTGTCCCAATCGGGTCCAATGAGGTTCGCATGTAAAAATGAAAGTCCTGGCACGTCCTTATATTCTTCAGCGATGGCATCAAATAGTTCGCCGTCCTCAGGTTTAGCTGTCGCCCCTTGTACCAACAGTTCCACGGGACCTGTAAAAGCTAGCTGTTTTGAAAGCATCCAATAAGGGATAATATTCTTTTTCCTTCCGGAATTGACCGAAAAAGCCAAGACGAAGTGGCGTATGTGTAGAGAAGGTTGGCATTTCGCCTGTGGATGGCGTAAACACAGGAGGTAAGATAGGACGTACGCGCGGTAGATCACTACGCAGCATATCGTCGCGCAAGGTGATAACATCTAGGTATATATTAGGATATCGATTGGCACGTTCTGCTTGTTTCAAGAATCGTACGTTTTCACCCTTACCAATGCCATGGAAAATAAAATGAACTGGTACCTTTGCGTTTTTTAGAGGCGTATCCAATAGCGCTTTTATATAGCGATACGTAGAGGTTGGAATAATCAATGCATCACAGTTGTGTTCCTCTAATTTTTTAGCAGCCGAAGTAAACCATGCACGACGACGGCGTTCGCGTAATAGAGACAAGAACGGCTTTTTCCATTTCGATGCACCTGCATAGGTCACTACCTCTCCGCCCTCAAGATAGATAACCTCAACGCCATAATCAACCTTAAAGGTAAAAGTTCTCCGGTACCATCAATACCGGTTCATGACCTTGGCGTTTTAATTCATTGATGATCATACGGTCAAATTCCACCTCATGACCGGCAGGCATAATGATACTTTCCAAAATGGCTACGCGCATTGTGGTCCTTCCTTTCTCATACTCACACTCGTCTGTATTCAGAAATTATAGTTTTCCATTAGATTTCAATAAATAGTATAGTTTTACATACTTAATCATGGTGTAGAAATAGTGATTCACAGATAGGATAAATCCCATTTTTCCATCTAAAAAACCTCTATCTAAAATGTACACCTTGAAAAAAAGCCCAGCTTGGACGGATAAGAATATCCTTTACAAAGGAACAAGATTTTCCATTTTCCTTATATTTCTTAGCCGCTAATGTCGTATAATTGTTGAATTTATTGAAGTACTGATGCCAATTATCATAGGTATAATGGTACATTTTGCCATGTAATTTAGCCTCAGGATAGGTGCTAGATATGGTTTCGTGTACAAAACCTTCTATATTCGTGCCTTCTTTTGGCATAAATCGCAACACATAATCGGGACGCAACACGCCATGAGTAGCCTTGTTATGATGAAACACATTGGACCGTTCAATCCAGTATGCTTTTTTCTCATCCTTAGCCAGTACATCTTGTACTTCTCGTTGCAATTCTGGCGAAATGCGTTCATCCGCATCGAGGAAGAAAATCCATTCGGACCGAGCCTCTTCGACGGCAAAGCGTCGTTGTTGGGACCAATCGCCGTTCATAGCGTGATGTACGACACGAGCCCCCATAGATTCAGCAATCTCTACCGTTTTATCCGTGCTGCCGTCATCGATAAGAAGCACCTCGTCAGCGAATTGTGCAGATGCGATACAGTCTTTCATATGTTGTTCTTCATTTTTAGCCAAAATAATGACCGTTAGTGTTGCCATGTATGTCTCCCCTATTGTACATTAGCATAAAATTTCATCATCCACGCCGATAAGGAGCGCCAATATTCTGCGTCCTGTGCGTGATTGTCGATTGGGCGGATGTATTCGGATGGTTCCGCCGTGTATGTTTGGTATTGTCCGTAGTCGCCGAGCACATCCCCTACCATGTCACTTGTAATCCATTGGTATGGCGTTACATGCACATCCGGTTGTTCATCGAATGCGGATGGCACCGCTGCATAATATTCGAACCCTTTAGGCGCGATGGCCTCTATGATGGTTGGCATAATGCTTAGATGCGTGCCGATAGATGCAGGTAATGATGTTTGTGAAAGCTCAGGATGTTGCATGTAAAACACGGTATTGCGAATTTCACGCATCGTGTAATCCCGATGCAAGAAGGATGTATTATTAAACTGACCAAATAGATTGGAATGGTCACCCGTTACGATGAACAAACTATCTGGGAACTTCGCTTTCATAGCGTCAACAAAATCAAAGATAGCCTTATCGCAATATTTGTAGGTTGCTAAGCCCTTATTGCCATCCTTGCGATTCAAAATATCATCGCCAACGCCAGGCAAATCACGATGGGCATCAAAATCAAGGTACTTATCTTCCAATTTATAGGGACCATGATTAGTCGTAGTATACACAAAATGGAATGTGGGTTCATCCATATTTACAATGCGTTTTGCCGCCTCTTCGAGGAATACGTGATCGTATACGCCAAGCCATGTTTGTGGTGCTTGAGGACCACAGAATTCGGTAGCATTTTCAATGCGGTCAAACCCTTGGGCCTTGCCGTATTTCGTAAAGTTACCACTCGATGAGTTACCACCATACCAATAAATGGTTTTATATCCTAATCGTTTTATCTGCGCTGCTAGAGCCGTAGGCAATGTATTGTTCCAGAACATTTCCTTTTCATTCAATTCCATGCCGCTATCGTAGATACTGCTCATAAGACTTGAAATCGAAGGGCGCGACACATTACCAGCTGGCTAGAAATTAGGTACACGAGCCGTATGTGTATCGGCTGCAAAATGACGTAGTCCAGGGCAGATATTAAAGTTCATATACAACGGATCCATGGACCACTGAGGGATGCTTTCACCAACAATCAAAAAGATATGCTTAGGTTTAGTAATGCGAGCACCATCCGCCACGCGTTTAAAGGCATGTAATGGATTGTCCAATGTTTGCCAATCGCTGCGCGGCATGAGATGATTCACATCCTCTACGAGTTCCTCATCCGATTTCATTTGCGCCGCCGTCAACGGCGTTTTGCGAACCAATTTGAGAGCCTCTAAATCGTCAATGGTGGCCTTTGCAAAGAAGATATCCTCCTTAACGATTGTTGGCACCACGTCCCATTCCGGTTTATTGCGGTGATTCAAGGTCCCACCATAGTGAAGCCAGTAGTAAATCACCACATAGAGCGCCAAGAATCCAAAGGCACTTGCGCCGGCTGCGATATTGCTTTCAAAATGAGGATACGGAATGGACGGAATCGCAGACAATAATGTGCTAGCCCCATAGCTAATGGCCGCTACAGGAATGAATCCGGCGAGCACCCACCAGCCCTTGTCTTGATTAAAGAAAATATCAATGAGGTTTTTCTTATCCGCATGCTTACCATAGTGCAACATATAGTTATAGGTATCGTTAAAATGCTTGTAGAACTGCATCTTACCTGCAAAAGCAGCATAGATAACGCAACTCAACACCGTATTTAAAACGATGGCTGCCATCATGTAGTAATCTGGAAAAAGCCAAGAACGGCAAGGTTCCAAGCACAAGCAAAAATCAATAGCTGATAGGCGTTGATATCCATGCCCCACCAAAATCCAAAGGTAAAGCAAGTACGAATGATGTGTCCCTTGCCCTTTAGCGTTTCATATGGATGGTACACGCCGATAAAGATAGCCCTAAAGATAGCACAGAGTATAGGCATCCAGAGGAACAGTTTAATATTTTGTTGGAGGGATAAGAAAAATTGTTCACCCATGATAGTTCCTTTTGTAAGTTTTGTAAGTAAACAAACCCTATATATTCCCTGACAATATCGAGTTCATTTGATTAATGATATAAATTAAAATATTCCCCTATTGGATACTATCCCCATGTTTTAACCGCCAAGCCGTTAATTCTCGCATGGTTTTCATAGCGTTAGCATATGCTTGCGGCATTTTCTCATCTTCTACATATATGCCAGTCTTATCCATCCACAAACGATGGTTAAACACGAACGGCCCTTGATTAAATAGACTCGGTACCATAGCCTCATAGGGTTTGCCCTGTACGTCCTACAAGTTCAGCTAATGTTGGAATGATTTGAATACTCATGCCGAATGCGTCTGGTGAAAGCCATTCTTTTTGATGCCTTGTCCATAGAAAATAATCGGAATCGTGGATGCTACCTTAGGACCTTCCTCACGAGCAAAGGTAAAGCGTTCGCTGTGGTCACCCAGTGATAACAAATAATGAAGTTGGATCAGATTGTTCCTCTTTGCTAATAAATTCACCCATCACATGGTCTGCATACCATATGTGGCCCATTTCGTTAATTTGCTTATCCGTATTGGCAATGGAATCTGGCAAGTTCTTACGAACCTTATCCGCATCATAGCCTTCCTTCGCTACATTCACACTATATGGAGGATGATTCGACGTAGTCATGATGACATTGATGATCTTTTCGCCACGATGTTTATCCATGTATGCATTGATAGCCTTGAACATATCGCCATCGGCTACGCCCCAAGCATTTGTTTCGTTGCTCGGCATTTCAGATGCATCGTGGAATTCATCAAAACCTTGTTCTAATGCAAAGTTCTTAACATTTTGCCAAGTACTAAAACCGCCATACCAAAATACGGTCTTATAACCGAGTTTTTTCATAACCGGTCCAATACCGAGGCCATACGGTTCTTGTAACATACCTACGCTATAGTTTGGATACATCCCCGTATCCGGCATGCCCGTTAATAAACCAATAATGGCAGGCATCGTACCTGTTCCTTGAGCTAAGGCCATTTGCGTACCCATCGCCTGTGGACTAGCCGCGTACTTACGACCTTGCTCTACAAGATACGCACCAGGTTCGTTGAATTCAGCAAGGAATGGCCATAAACCATAGGATTCACCGAGAATGATATTAATAGATTGCGGTTGTTGTTGTAATCGCTCTGTTGTTATCGTTTTTGTGAAAGCTTCATCAAATCGTGTACTACCAGGATTACCGCCAATGGATTGTATTTTTTCATGTAACTCAGCAGGTGTTAAATGAATATCCTCTAATTCTGAAGTTCGTTTCGCAATAGATTTTACACGGTATAATGCTTGTGCATCGTCCAAAATCGTTTCATTTAACAGATTAGAATTAAGACGCGCTGCGCTTTCCCAGCTAATGGAATTCGTGTACTCAAAGGCTCCACCAAATCGGAAAAATACGAATAGTACACCAAATCCTACAAAACTTAGAACACCAGTGATCCACTTATTACGCTTAGTGCTAGGTGCCCATTCATATGTGTTGGTATTTAGTACTTTCACTAAAAGCCAACTGAAAACAATACTAAGCGCAATGCCACCAATTAAATATGGTATACCATGATATTCATTGATAGCCGTATTGATAATGGCATGAATATCGTCATGTTTGCCATTGATAAGCATCGCATTGTAAGAGGAGTTAAATATGGTATAAAACGGAATACGCCCCATAAAAAGCAATGTAAAGAAGATGGTAACAAATCCATACCAAACCTTGCGTACACCTTGGGCCTTCCATTTCGGCCACACTATAGATGGCAATGTAGCAAATAGCAAACTTACAAGGACAATCGATCCAACGGTCTTCAAACTCAACCGAAAACCAAGCCATAAAGACATTAAAATACTGTCCATTGTAGTCGTATCTAATTGAGATTGAAATATAATTAAAAATACGATTCTAAAGAGCGTAAACAAGATAGAAAAGAACAAAAATGCTTTTAATTCCTGTTGAATGCCTTTTATCCAGTTCAACCAACGATTCATACCATTCCCCAACTTTATATACTATATTTCCTACACCGCGGTCCCTTGCACCGCTTGCATTTTCCACAGCCCTTATCCGTAGTTTTCTGGCCGTGGTCATTTATAAAATCTACGGTTAGTCCTTTTTTTGTGGACTTTTTGGACTCCTTCTTCAAGGCTTTTTCTAATTTTTTAGCCTTTTTATCCTTCTTAGCATCCTTGTCTTTTTTAGCTTTTTTAGAATCCTTATCCTTCTTGCTCTTTTTGGACTCTTTGTCCTTCTTGGACTTCTTAGATTCTTTTACAAGTTCGAATTCTTTCTTAGACTGCTTGTCTTTCTTGTCCTTTTTTTTATCTTTGTCTTTCTTTTTCTTATCTTTTTTATCCTTTTTTTACCTGAAAGCTTCGCCCATTCTTCTTCTACGCGTTTCAGTTGTTTTTTTGATAAAGCTTGTCGATTTCCTTTTTGTTGTTTAGTTTTTATCCTTATCGCCCGTGGATTGTTTGGAGTACAACAAGGAATTTACCATATCATAAGGATCTAAAGATGTATGAATATCTCGGTCTAGGGTACTTTCATCATCAATATCTTCGATGTCATGATCTACATCGTGTAACTTAATTTGCTCCATTGCATAGTCCAAATTATCTTGATTCGACGCACCATAGCCCATCGGTTTATCAAAGGAAAGAACATCGCCAAATAAATCGCGTTCCAAGCTTTCATAAGAATTAAGCATGCTCATGCGATCCTGAACGACCTCAATTTGATTCCACAATTCCATCAAATTCGCCGTATACTGCATGCGTTCCTTAACCTCTAAATAGGCTTGGTGAATAACAAACAGTTCTTTTTCATTAAGACCTTCTTCTGCGCCGATTTCTTCAATCATTTGCTGAATCTCTTGATCGCGATTATAACGCTCTACTAAGGCACTGCGAATTTCTTCAATAAGACTTGCTGACACGCGTTCCATACGTTCCTCCTTTATGGTATATACTCAGCCCTAATCACTACGATTAATCATTACGAATCAATACATACCATGGTGAATAGAAAAATAAATTTTTATACTCTCTAATCTATTATTATATCAGAAAATATGCGGATTTTCTGCGTATTTTAGTGAAAGTACGTAAAATTTGACTATCCTTTTATATCATGCTATTCTATGAGTAACAAAGGAAATTAGTATGAGGCAATGTTTTTCATACGAAAAAAATAGCAGGGTGGCAGCCCTGCTATTTTTTTAGATGAATCAATTTACTAAAACACATTCACCCTATATACCAATATTCGTTCTTTTTCATCATATTCTTGAAATAAATCCCCACACTGTATGGCTTCTTCTACTTCGAGACGTACATGGTTATTTAGGAAGTTTTCTACTTCTTCGTTAACATAATAGAAGAATAATAGAATTTCTCTTGGATAATGATATAAAGAATCAAATATATTACCTAATACGCGTTTAATGGTATGCAGTGCAAAGGGGTTAAAGAAAAAGCATCGATCTGCATTATCTGGCAATGTAAAGGTAGCAGCATCGCCAAGGATAAAGGATACGCGGTTCTTGGCAGCTTGGCTTTCACCATTTACAATGGCACGTTCATACAAACGTTCATCGTATTCGATACCGATAGAATAGCACCGCGTTTGATTAGCCATAAATATGCTAACGCGGCCCTTGCCACTGCCGTAATCGATGAGGGTATTTTGTTTCGTAATATAACCACTATTGGCAAGGCGTTCAAGAACACAATAATCCGTTGGCTCATATGGATGATGCTCTGAATCCGAACGGCTATCATCACGGCCTGTGGTTTTAATTTGTAATATACTTTCCCATTCTTGGTCGGCTACCATTGATACACTCCCAACTATCGTAAATATTGCGCAATGTTATATTGTTGTTGTTTCTATTATACTATCTTACAAAATCTACTACTAATTTCCTACTACATTATATTTCTCTATCAATACATAAAGATTACCTATACAATGTATATAATTATAAATTACACGATTTCTAATAAATTGTACTAAATTTAATTTTATTATATAATTTAATCAATATTTTTGATAAATGCGATAAAAATAAGGAGATATAATGAATAAAATCTTATTAATGGCCCTTGTGCTAGGCACACTTTCTACAACAAATGTACTAGCTGCAACGGACATGGCTACTACTATTTCTAGTACAAACTCTACCACTGCTACCTCTGAAGTTAAGACTCATCAAACAGAAGCGTACGGCATGCAATCTGTAACAGCAGTGCCAAAGATTTATGGTGATGGTGAAAAAATAGCGGCTATCATCATCAAATATCCAGAAGCAATCCAAGAAAGTGCACTAGCGCTCAATACTTTCACGGTAGAAGGCAAAACAATCAACAATATCTATACTAATTCTGTGCCTGAACTGAAAGAAAATTACAAATCTACAGCTAAAGGTTTGCACAATGGTGCCCCTCAAATAGATACAACAGTAGGACAAACAAATACGGTCAAAGCTAGTAAAAAAGACAAAAACTCCAAAGCTACAGCAGCTGATCAATACGTTGTAGTGGAATTTGAATATGAAAACTCTACACCATTCGTATTAGCACCACGCCCTAATAAACCTAAAAATAATGGTGCTGTAGGCGTCGATGCACCGCTGCGTTCCGATCGTAAATTGCCTAATTTAAACGTTACAGTCACACAAGTTCAACCGGTAGTGACTAAAACAGGTACTATATACGGCCCTTCACAAACGAGCGTAATCAATACATCTATGGCATCTACTATTATGGATGAGTTTAAAACATATATTTACACAGATCCAACTACGGGTAATAGCATTCCTTACAATGTATTTTTACCGAAAAACTATGATGCATCAAAACAATACCCTCTATATTTCTTCATAGCTGACTCCAGTGCCAATATCAATGATAATCGCACGGTACTATTCCAAGGTAATGGTGCTACT